>Ga0302319_10003938_pt1 | contig 30722 bp, 30 predicted proteins | sample Bog_T0_2_FD_203319 | JGI IMG/M metagenome (GOLD analysis project Ga0302319, IMG submission 203319) | Peat permafrost microbial communities from Stordalen Mire near Abisko, Sweden - Bog_T0_2 | ecosystem: Environmental > Terrestrial > Soil > Wetlands > Peat | place: Sweden: Abisko, Stordalen Mire... | reverse complement strand
GTCCGTGGGGGTGTTTCGGAGCACCCATGAATACCACCCGCACTGAAAACAAAACCACTTAGACCCAACTGGACTGAAGTAAACCGGCAGCCGTCGGGTTCGATTCCCGTTAGCGCTACCATGTTTTCAATAATTTACATGGAATCGGGTAACACCGGGTAACACCTTTCAAAAAAGCTATCGACTCGACGCTCTTTGCTCCGTACCTGCTTGAGGCAGTTCCCAGATCCGTTGCTGTTCCCCCACCACCCCGTGCGCGGCCTGTGTCAGTGGCACCGGACGGCGGCCTCGTGGGAGATGAAATGAAAACCGGTCCTGAACTCAAAGCCAAAACAATCGCCGCCATCGCGGCCCGCTGCGAGCACCCGGACCATTTCGATAGATTCGACCGCGGCATCCGTGCATCGTTCACCGTGCAGGAAGAAGAGCCGCTGGGATTATGGCTGATTTGCGCCTTCACCGTCTTTTTGAAGGCATTGTTTGATCCCTTGCAACTGTTTGACTATGTCGCTCGCATATTTGCCATCGACCCTCTTGCGCTCCCATACAGGCCGCCCGGTGAATCTGTTGGGGCCATTGGTGAGTTCGACCTCGATATAGTTCAACTGATCTGAGGCGTCGGAAACGCGCTTGTACCTAGCTGTGCCATAAGGGCACAGAGGCACTCCTGCGATGCTGACATTCGTCTCGGCACAGAGCTCGCGAATGAATCTGTCAGGGTGATTGACGATCACGTCCAAAGCCAATAGCAATTCGTCGCACTCGCTCATATCACGAACGTACCATTCTGTCGCGCTTATATTGCCCCCGGGGGGTTGTGCGGGAGCGCTGGCCGGGTCTCGGAGTTCCCTCATCTACGCAGAGCAAGCTGAACACGCTGAACCGAAAGTGAACTTCGGATTCTGCCATGATCGGGAGTCCCAACCCAAAAAGTGTATCCTGCAAAGGTGCGCTGCTTTCTGATACTCATTGCCGCCGCGATGGGCGCTGGGGCGTCTCATGCGCAAAATTCACCGCTTAACAATATCGGCGCAGTGCGCGTGGTTCTTGTCTGGGCTGGCGCAACGGACGCCGATAAAGCGGCCATTCTATCTGACACGCAATTGAAGTTGCGCCAGGCTGGGATTGTCGTCCTCGGTCCCGATGAAAAATCTGTCGTGAATTGGCCCACTCTGTTTATTGGGGTTGGCGCTGGAACCACTGCGGTACCGCTTATCGTCGAACTGACAGAAGAGGCGTATATGAAGCGGGATATCGTCGCTCGGGGGAAATACACAGCTTCCGAAGCATATTTTAAGTGGTACGAGGAAAGATCCAAAAATCCTTCTCCGATTACGGACGAGGAGCAAAATGAACACATCGCTCCGATGTTGGCCGAATCGAAAGAAAACGCCGCGCTGCCACTTCCGCCGCCACAAAGTCCAGCGTCCTGGTTAAGGTATGGCTTGGCGCAGAATGCGCAGACAGAATCCGTGCAGAACATCATTGCCAGATGGAAAGCCGAGATTCTGGACTCAAATGTGACGAGCCCAGCGGGCGTCCGATAAAAGAACACATGATGGATCTTGAAGTCCAGGCTGCGATGGCAAAAAACCAAAATCCTGTTAGCGCTGTCGTGGTGCGAGAGACGATAAAGGGCTACGTGGATATATTTGTGAACGACTGGCTGACAACGAACCCACGACAACGATGACGATTGACGCTACGCCACCAGTTCCTCATCTGACGTCAATGGAGCATGCCCCGGTAACCGCGAGACAGCTCGGAATCATGCGTCTCTTTCACTATCAGACATTCGACCGAAAACGCCTCGCCGACTTGTTGCTATACAATAAGGATATTCTGCTCTGACCCTGCCAACTTCAACGATCCGTGGGACTGCAAACCATGTTTCGACATGGATGCAATGGATGATCCACAGGTACGGGCACAGACGGCGCAGTGGCTAATTGAGGGGCAGCTCGGGGACCGCGAGGCGACAAAGCATGACGACCTCCGAAGCGATCTGCCGCTCCTGAAGGAGATGGTCCGAAGGGCCGGACTTAAGGTTACGGAACTTGTCTCCCAGAAATGGCGCGTTTATTGCCTCGGACCGTGTCCTACCTTAAATCTGATGTGGTCCCACTACGCAGCCGGGCACACTGGCGTCTGTCTCGAATTTTCGACCGACAACTCCGTCTTCTCTCAGGCGCAGAAAGTGTTCTATAAGCAGGAATACCCACGGTGGCTTCTGCAGGGAGAAAAGCTGGAACTGGAGATCCTTCAGGCCAAATCTGACGAATGGTCTTATGAAGACGAGTACAGATTGACATGTCCCATATTCACTGACATTACCGATCACCCGCTACTCTTGCGGAATGGCTTTCTCACCCTGCCGCCTGCAGCGTTGTTATCGTTAATCGTCGGGTGCCAGGGAGACGAAGCTGCCGTCAAGAAGATTGTCAACAAGTACGCTCCCGACCTCCCGGTTAAACGCGCAATCCGGTCGGCGAATCGCTACCAGCTTGCGATCGAGGATACGGCCAATTCCGCGTCAGCCGGATGACTCCCACTCTTCCGGAATCACTGATCGCCTTCAGCGGAATCCTCACTTTGCCGTAAAATGAATACGTGGATGTCACGCTGCAGCCCGAAATCGAGCGGATGGTATTGGACCGCGTCCAAAGCGGGGAATATTCAAGCACGAGCGAACTGGTCAATACTGCTGTGAAAAATCTCCTTGAAGACGAGCACGCTGCAATGCCTGAGTCTGGAAAACTGGATCTGAAGTCGCTGGAACTGGCCAAGGATGCCCCGGCCAATCTGGAGTGGTTGCATCGGAATCGCGCGGCTTTCATGGGCGAATGGGTGGCCCTTCATAAAGGACGGTTGATCGCTCACGGCAAGAATGGCATGGACGTTTTCCACGCCGCGCAGAGCCAGGGGATCAACCTGCCGCTGATGCATCGCATCGCCCCGGAAGAGTCCGCTTCCTGGGGCGGCTGGTAGGCTGGTGCCGAAACTCAACTTTCGAATCGAGTATCAATACAAAGACGAACAAGGAATTCTCCTTCCAGTGGCGTTGCGCTACGCCGACCGGGAAACCGACTTCTTCGCGCGCGTGGACACTGGGGCGTCATTCTGCATTTTTCAGCGGTTGCATGCGGAAACGGTCGGGATCGTCGTAGAGTCAGGCGCCCCGATGTGGATTTCTACGGTTACGGGCGGCTTTCGCGCATACGCGCACCGAGTTGCTTTGGGCGTGCTCGGTATCGAGGTGGAGGCGACCGTTTATTTCGCCGAAAATCCAGCGATGCCGCGCGATGTACTTGGGCAAACCGGATGGCTCGACCGCATGCGACTCGGTTTGGTGGATCATGACCGGCAGCTTTATTTGAGCCATTACGATGATGCCGCCGACGACGAAAGGTAGGTTGTTCCCCGCGCTCTCGGGGACACCGGCAGCGGGATGCGGCTCAGTACCCGCACCGCTAACACGGCTGACGCCCGCTATTGGGTGAGACGATCTTTTCCGCTCTCTGAGCGCTGGCTCTGAAACTTGTCCCAGATGCGTGCTGCCTCGTCGTCACGACCGGAGAGAGCATGGGCATAGACCGTCGCCGTGACGTAAGTACTTGAATGACCCAGGCGCGCGCTCACGGCGGGAAGCTCGATGCCGGCCGCCAGCAAATGGGAGCCGTGCGTGTGTCGGAGCGAGTGCAGGCTTGCGCCTTTCGGGAGCTTCAGACGGCGAAACAACGCCGATACCGTCCCCGAGATTGAATCGGGACGCAGCGGAGTGCCATCCGGATTCGCCACGATCAAATCGAGGTCAGTTCGATAGTCTGGGCCAAACTGCTCACGATACATGGCCTGCTTGCTTCGATGGTCTTCAAGTGATTTCAATGCGGAATCGGGGAGAGCAACGACACGAGCCCTGCCGTTTTTGGGGCCCTTGAAACCAAGCGTGCTCCTCGTCTGATCGATCGTTCGCAGTTCCGCACGAAAAGCATCAGCGTTCGCGTGTGCGAAGCCGATGTCAACCGGCTTCAGGAAATCGCCGATGTCAGTGGGAAACCGCTCGGGGAGTGGTGCCGCGACATGCTCCTGAAAATCGCCAGCTGCCGCAGTGCCGCCATTTTTTATCGACACCAGACTGCCGGTTCTGCCGCCGGCACGAGTGCGTCTTCGACCACGATGGGTCCTTGCATTCGTCCACGAACTGCCGGAGCGTCTCGGCCTTCGTATTCCATATCTGCGGGAATTCATAGCTGACAGTGTGTCCGAGGATCGCCTTAAGGAATATCTCCATGCTCCGGGTGAAAAGAGGGTCGCTGCGGTAATCCTCGCCGGCCTGCCCGACAGTCACCAGACTTGGCCCAAGCGCGCCCTGCCCGCTCTCGGGAACGATAATTTTCCCGCGTTGGACAGATACGCAGCGATGCCGCTGATGACGGCAAACTTGAAGCCCCGCGACTTGGCCGAGGACTCAACAAACGGTTTTTCCCCGGCGAGACTTCGTACGGAATTCGGGTTAATTCCTTACGCTGGCGCGAAAGCGCCTTGCCTTCATCTTGCCCAGACCCGAGCCGGATGCGCACGAGCTTGGCACCCAAGCTTGGACGGCTCTGGGAGAAGACCGCTCCTATTTGTAACTATCGCGTACCTTAAGTATGCGATAGTTACATCCAGCTTGAAAGCTGCCTGCAAAGATTGTAACTTAGTCGTACCTTAAGTACGGGAAAGTTACAATGGCGCTCCACCTGGTCGGCGAAACCATAGACAAGACCCGCGGCCACCGCCAAGCCGAGTCGGGGCAGCTCGTCCACCTCATGCGGGGCATCTACAGCGACGCTGGCGACGATATCGACGCCACCGTCCTCCGGCACGCCGTCCGCATCGCCAAATACCTCTATCCCCAGGCTTACCTGTCGGCGGCGAGTGCCGTCCTGCTAGGGCCGACCCAGGACGGACGCCTGTTCCTCAGTGCACGGCGCAGGCAACGCACCCGCATCCAGACGCTGGAAATCATCCAGAATGAGGCGCCCTCCCATCCGTCCGTCGCTGAGGCCATCATCGATGACGGAATGGGCGAGTTCCGAATTGCCGTCTCGTCGATCCGGCAGCGGTTTCTTGAAGCCTTCCGCCTGCGCAGCGAACACGCGGCTTCCATCGACGACCAGACGCGCGCGTCAATCGGTGCGCGTCTGATTGAAGAGTACAGCAATGCACAGGGCGCCGCCGATGCCGTCTGGGTTCTCGCCCGCGAGAATGAATGGTATCGGGAAGGAGAGGCAGCTGAGCGCTATCTTCTGCGGCGACCGAGCACCGAGACTGTGAAGAACCAAGCCGCGCTCGATCTGATTGTCGCGTGGCATGGTGTGCCACTGGGGCTGCTGAGCCATGACGGGTTCGAGTGGCGATGGGAGCCCGCCGACAACCCGGGACCGCCTCTTATTCGCCGGACAAGGCCTGGCAAGCGGCCGCCCTTCATCGTCTCGCTGCTTCCCGAGGGCTGGCTTGAACAAGTCCTCAAAGATCAGGACGAACGCGCGCAGCTGCGCTCGGGCAAGCGCTATATATCTAACATCACCATTGTTGAGCACGAGGCAGAACTCAAGAAGCTGCCCCAGGATGTTCTGGTGACGCAGCTGGCTAAATATACCAGGGATGGCGTCTTCACGGGCGAGTATCAGGGACCGGGTCGCGACGCGCTCGAAGAGAGTTTCGAGCGCAATCTCGCGCAGATTTATGCCCGCGCGGATACGCCTCGCCTCTCCGGCGTGCAGATCAAGGCCCCTATGTATCTCGACGAGAAAGGAATTCTGTCGCCAGCCACCGGTCGGCCCTTCACCCACATCCTCAAACCGGCCGGCACCAGCGGTTATGACGCCCTGCCGGTCATCGAATGGATCGCCATGCAGCTGGGCCGGGCAGCTGGCTTCGAGACGCCGGCGACTTCACTGGTCGCCATGCCGGATAAGATGCCGCCGGCGCTCCTCGTCGACCGCTTCGACATTCGCGAAGGCGCCAATGACAAGCGCATGTTGGCGCTGGAAGATATGTGCTCCGTCCTTGATTTGCCAACGAGTGCGAAGTACGACGGCACCATGGAGCGCGTAGCGCGCGCGGTCCGCCCGCTTTCGACCGCGCCCGAAGACGACCTCCTCATCATCGTGAAGCGCGCGCTGTTTGCGTGGCTGATCTCCGATGGCGACATGCATCTGAAAAATATGGCGCTGCTCAAGATTGCCGAACCCGGCGAAAGGCAATTTCGCAGTGTGCGGATGGCGCCCCTTTACGATGCCGTGACGACCCGCGTCTTTCCGAAGCTCAAGCACGACCGCCTCGCACTCAAGCTCAATGGAAAGGACGACAATCTCCGCCGGGCGGATTTCCAGACCCTGGCAACGACGGCGGGCCTGCGGGCGGGCGAAGCCGAAGCCGGGCTGGACGACCTCTTGCACGGGTTGCGCGGTGCGATTGATGGTATCGCAGTGCCCAAAGATATCGAACTCACCAGTGAAACGCAGAAAATGGTGGAAGAGGTGCTCGAACTTTGTCGAGAGCGCGTCGAAGGGATGGCGTAATACGTTCGGCGGGATGAGGCATCACCGACAGCCGACCATCATGGAATAGCTACTGGTGATGATGGTGTCGTCGGCAGTGGCGGTGCCGGCATTAAATTAAGGAATCTCGTTATCGCGGGGGATGCTGGCCATGGCCTCGCCCCCCTGGCGTTTAGGGTCGAATAAGGCAAGCTTCTGTGCGAGCGGGAGTTGAGAATCTCCGGCGGGGGTCATCAGAACGGCGGCGTCCTGAGCCGAAACTTCGACAGGCTGTCCTACTTTAAAACCGACAGACCTGGCGACGGAGGACGGAATTCGTACCGTGAGACTATTGCCCGACTGCTGAATTTTCAGGACTGCCGTTTTCGCCATCCGTTGTCATTGTCTCAACAGGTCAATCCAATCAGCCGCCGGACTGGCCTTCATCTTCAAGGCGCGGGGGTACGGCGTGTTCCAGCGTCTGGCCTTTCAGCTTGTCACGGAGCAGGTCGCTGTCGTTCGGGTCGGTCGGCTCCGGCGGATCATTTTCGCTTCCGGGTTCTTTTCCGGGAGCACCTGTTGGTTTAGATGGTTCCACTGACTCAATGATCGCCGACGCCTCGACAAACAAGGTTGAGGAGCAGTACTCATCAGTACATGATGTCGATCACCTGGCGGGAGAGGAACCTCGACACGTCTGTCGAGAAATGACCTTGAGTTCCTGCCAGCGCCGTTCGTACCAACCCGGCGAATTCGGGGGGAGTGTAAGCGCGGCGGATGGATTGGCGGCCGTCGACAGCGGCTTCACGTCCGATCAGAGGGCAGATGAAAACGGTGAACAGGGCCAAGGGCATGGGATGGCGGATCAGATCGTGGATGAGAAAACGGCGGCACGATTTGCCCACGTTGCGAATGAGCGCGACATTTTCCTCAGGGGTGAGGTGATGCGCGAGGAGTGACGAGACCGCGATATCGGCTTCAGGCAGCGGGTCTGTTACGGCGTTGGCAGTGATGATTCGGACTCCGGGCAGAGGGACAGGTTTGGGGTCGATACCGATCACTTCGACGTTGAGCCTCTTCTGCAGATATTCGAGCAAGGCGCCACCGCCGCAGCCAATGTCGATAATGCGGCGGACGGGCTGCGGACCCGAGCGGATGAAGCGTTCGATGGTCGAGAAGGTTCCGAGAAAGCCGTGGATTCGTTTGAGATCGCGATGGAAGACTTCGAGGACGGGACCGGTGACGTCGGGCGAATCCATGATTTCGGGTTCAAGGGAACGGACCACGTGGCGATTGTAGCGCCGGACCGCATTTTCGCTATGCGGGGGACTAATGAGTTTCCGTGACTCTGCCGATCACCTCTCTGTAAATCGCGCTGAAGCAGACCCTGTATGTCAACCCTTCGACACTATTTTTCGAGTGCGGCAGAGACGGCGGGATTCCGTCATGCGGTGGATGTACTGCTGCATGGTCTGACCGGCAATGTGGTGCGGGTGGATGACCGGGACTACGACAGCTTTGTCGAATCAATGAAGCGGATTACGTCTACGGTTCCAACGGGATGCAGCATGGATCAGATGTCGATCGCGGCGGGCTCGGCTGTTCAGACCCTGGATGACTATAATGCGCGAACTTCGCGGGCCATTACTGAGCGCGGCGCATTGCTGCAGAACATGATCGAGATGCTGGGGCATTCTTTGGTCGCGATTTCGGGCGGCAGCGATGCGGCGATGGAAGCCTTCAACGACTTGCATCGCGGACTGAGCGTGCCGGCTGTCACCGAAGACCTGTATCAGCTGAAGAGCAGACTCGGCGAATGCCTGCGGAATCTAAGCGAAAGCGCGTTGCAGAGGAATGCGGGCGATTTGTCTCCGACCGAGCCGCCAAAGTTGGTTTCGTTCGGCCTGGGCCTGGCTAGTGCGGCTGAACTTTCGGGAAGGAAGGCCGCGGAAACCGCGATCCAGCAGGCGCTGGCGACGCCGGGTCGAAAGTATCTGGTTACCGCTGTGATGGACCGGCTGCAATCGATTCGAGCGCGATTCGGGCGTGACATCGGGAACGAAGCGCTGCAAACTTTTGCAGAACGGATTCGGGAGAAACTTGAACCGAGAGATCGCCTGTATCGATGGGGCGGCCCCGCTCTGGTCGCCGTGCTGAATCGGGACGAAAGCATCGAAAATCTGCGCAAGACCGTTAAGCATGTATTCGCGATTCCTCTCGACAAAGAGTTCGACGTTGGGGGACGAGAGATTTTGATTCCTATTTCCGCGGCGTGGTCAGTGATTGCGATGACGCCGCCCGCCACCAATCTGTACAGTCACGTGGAACGTTTCGTAGCGAGCCAGTCACCTCATGATTACTGCTGATCTGAATACGCATCTGAACACGCAATCCGGCGCCGATAGCCAGATGCTTCTCGAAAGAATATCGGAGCTCGAAGAGAGGAATTACAACCTCGAGCGGCTTGAGCTGACGATCCAGCGCAATGCCGAACTGTTCGAAGCGCTGCTGGGAGCCAGTGACGACGGCATTGCCCTGACGCGAGCGGACGGGACAATCATTCAGGACGTGCGGGGAATACTGGGCTATCCGCCGAATTCTCTGACTGGCATGTGTCTGGCCGACCTCGCCTATTTCGAGGATCGGAATTCGATTGTGGAAGGTTATCGCGACCTGGTAATCAACCGGCGTAACCAGTTTCAAACGGAAGTCCGGCTGCTCAAAGCGAGTGGGGCTTCGTTGTGGGTGGAACTCACGATTACAGATATGCTGGACAACCCGGCGGTGCTGGCAATTGTTACGCGATACCGCGACCTTTCCTGGCGGCGGCGCGGGGATCTGGCTCGGGGCGAACTGTCGGCGGTGATTCACCATACGGCCCTGGCAATTTTCTCGGTGGATCTCGGCGGGACAATTCAAACCTGGCATCAGGGGTGCGTGGATCTACTGGGTTATTCACGAGCCGAGATTCTTTCGGGACATGTGCGTATGCTGATGCCGGAGCATGGTGAGGATCAGGACCGGGCGGCTCGTTCGGCCGTGATTGAAAGTGGCTATGCGACCGCGCAGGAATCGAGGACGCTGGTGGGGCGCGGGGGAAAGCTGTTTCCGATTCGATTGACGCTGGCGCCGCTAGTCTCGGGCGGAATGATTCAAGGCGTTACGTACTTGATCTCGGCTTGAGAGCTATTTGCCTCGGGCCAGACCGAGAGCACGGATCCGCTTGTGGAGATTGGTGCGTTCCATGCCGAGAGCACGGGCTGCGCTCGAGACATTCCAGCTGGCTTCTTCAAGGGCGCGAAGAACGTGTTCGCGTTCGGCTGATTCGCGGGCTTCCTGAACGCTGGAGCGTGAGCCTTGCTCCTTCTGCATGCGCAGTTCGAGAGGAATGGCATCGAGGAGAATCTTTTCGTCGGGAGAGAGAATCGCCATGCGCTCCACGGTGTTGCGGAGTTCGCGGGCATTGCCGGGCCAGCGGTAACTTTCGAAAGCCTCCCAGACGGCTGCTTCGAAGCATTTTTTACGGAAGCCATTGCGAACGCAGAAGTCGTCAAGGAAGTACTCTGCCATGGGACGAATATCCTGAGGGCGCTCGCGAAGAGCAGGTACGCGGATGGGTACAACGCTGACCCGGTAATAGAGATCTTCGCGGAATTTCGCCTGCGCAACCATGGCGGTGAGATCGCGGTTAGTTGCCGAGAGAACGCGGACGTTGACCCGGATGGTCTGCTCGCCGCCGACACGGTGAAACTCGCCTTCCTGTAAAACGCGGAGGAGTTTGGCCTGCGAGTTGGCGTGCAGGTCGCCGATTTCATCGAGGAAAAGCGTGCCGCCGTCCGCCATTTCGAATTTGCCTCGGCGCAGAGAGGTGGCGCCGGTGAAGGAGCCCTTCTCATGGCCGAACAGTTCGCTCTCGATGAGTTCGCCTGGGATAGCAGCGCAGTTCACTTTCACGAAGGGTCCGGCGGCGAAGGGGCTGGCTTCATGAATGTGGGCTGCGAGGAGTTCTTTGCCGGTGCCGGATTCGCCGATGAGAAGCACGCGTGCGTCAGACCGCGCCGCCATGGTGGCCTGGGCAACAGCGCGGGCAAACACAGGGCTCGCGCCAATCATTTTCGTTCCAGGACCTACTGCTTCACGCAGGCGGCGATTTTCACGGCGCAGAGTTCCCTGCTCCAGCGCATTCTTGATGGCCACCATCACACGATCGCGGCCGAGAGGTTTTTCAAGGAAATCGAAAGCGCCGGCTCGGGTGGCTTCCACGGCGTCAGCGATAGTGGCTTGACCCGAAATCATGATTACCGGCGCGGTGATTTCAGCGGTATGCAGTTCGCGTAGAAGATCGATTCCGCGGCCATCGGGAAGATTGACGTCGAGAAGAAACAGGTCGAGGCGGGCCAGATCGGGGAAGGAGCGCAACTGGGCAGCGTTCAGCGCGACGTTGACCTGGTAGCCCTCCCGCTCGAGAATCATGCGGAGGGAGCGGCCAATGTTCTCTTCGTCGTCAACGACCAGGATGCGCCGGGCTGCCATGAATTGTGTCTCGTCGTGGGGAAATCAGGCCGCGGGTAGGAGGACGCGAAAACCGGCGCCGCCGAGTTCACCGGCAATCACGAGGATGTCGCCACCCGAAAGCAGGGCGCTTTTGCGGGCGATAGAGAGGCCAAGACCCATGCCGCGTTTCTTGAACGAAATGGTCGGCTGAAAAATAGACCGCAGCGCCTGATCGCTGAGACCGGGACCGGAATCGTGAACATCGATGGCGACACGGTCGTCGATCTTCGAAACACGTGTGAGTATCTGGCCGCCTTCGCCGGCTGCTTCCGCGGCGTTTTCGAGCAGATTGACGAGGATGCCTTTTACCAGGTCCTGATCCGCCAGAGCGCTGGGGGCATTCGCCGCCACTTCCACGGCGTAGCGAACTTCCGGGTGCGCCGATTTGAGGAAGGCGATCCGCTCGTCCACAATTCCGTGGAGATTCAGGGTTTCGGGGCAAACAGGCGGTTCGGAGGAGAACTCGGAGAAAGCGCGGATGCGGCGTTCGAGGGATTCGATCTCATCGACTACGATGCTGGCGGCCTGCTCGAGAAAAGCTCGGTCCGGCGCGGCCTCGGCAGCACGGGCGACCATTTCTTCGACGGTGAGTCGGATCGGAGTGAGCGAATTTTTGACTTCGTGGGCGGTCTTGCGCGCCAGAACCTGCCAGCTGGCGAGCTGAGTGAGATAGACGAGACGGTCGCGGTTTTGTTCGAGCTGAGCCGCAGTGCGATTGAAAGCTTCGGTGGCAATGCCGATCTCATCGGCGCGTTCGACAGGCACACGAGTCCGAAAATTACCTCCGGCCAGGCTTTTGAGGGCGTCCGTGAGGTTGACGATGGGACGGCTGAAGCGAGTGGCGAGAATCCAGACGAGAGCCAGAGCGATGATCCAGATGGTAGCGGCCAAAAGCCCCCAGGTCAGCAGGAATCCTCGGCGCAGACTGCCGGCCGAGTTCAGGGTTACGAAGCGGCGGGCATCGGTATACTCGCGGGCAATGTCACCCATGCGAATACCCAGGGGACGCTTCCAGGCTTTGATGCCTTGCGGGGTGCGGGCGATATAGAGGAGCTCACTGCCACCATTGCCTGCGCGCTGAAAACTCTCCGCATCGTCGCTGCCGGCGAACTCCCGGATGGCATCCTGGGCGGCGGGGTCCTGTTCGGCGCGTTCGGCACGGTTCGCGAGGGCGTCAGTTTTCAACTGTTCTCGGGCTTGCTGGTAGTACTCGAGGCCGGTATCTTTGAGGGCTTGAGAAAGCGTGGAAAGCTGCTCGACAGGAGAAAGCCGGAGGCTGCGATCGAGCAGGACAGTAGTCACCCAGACCGTCGCACCGAGGGGAACCAGAGTGGCGGCGATGAAGACGAGCGCGAGGCGCGTCCGCAGGCTCATCCGCGAGGCCCTTTCGGTTCGAGCTTGCGCAGGTCGTCAAGGCGGAAGGGACCGGCTGTCATGAGCGAGTGGAACTGGGCGCTACGCACGGGACGGCTGAAGATTTCGATGAGACGGGTGAGATTGATACCCGGTTCGCCGATGATGCCGAGCTGATCGCGAGGGTCTTCCGCGCGGAGATCGAACTGGAGGTAGAACGGACGATCGGAGGGCAACTGCGACTTGTCGAGGGTCAGATTGTCGATGCACCAGTTCTGGGCGGCCTGCTCAGTGAGGTGGGAAACCGTACGACGGGATTCGGGCGATGCGCCGATCTTCGTCACCTGAAAGCGCTCTTCCCAGATGTCGTAACTCAGAGCGAAACGGGCGACGGATCGAGCGATCGGCATCAGAGAGTTGGGAGTGGCGGTGACGGTCAATTGGGCCAGAAAAGCCACCGAAGCGCCGTCTTTGAGACGTTCCAGTTCTTTACCACCGAGGAAAGAATAGCGGGGCAGAGAGATGCGCAGGTAATCGCCGTCAAAATGAACGGCGAGGTCGGAAGGATTCAGGCTGACGGCAAAAGCGCGGGTGATGGAGATACCCGACGCGGCAGCCGCTCCGAGAATCCCCAGCATCCCCTTAAGCGACCCATTCAGCAGGCCCCGACGAGTGAAACGGTAGCTCAATAGTTCATTCCCGCCATGAATACGGGTTCGATGCGCCCGTCATGCAGAGGGCACGCCAAAGACAACATAAAGACACCTTTGCGAAAACCCACACCCAGAGAATGCCGGAGGGTTGCCGCGCGATTGCTCTGCCAGAGCATACCGATATCGTAAAAGCCCTCCGCCGTGCCGAGGCTGGTGCGATAGCCGTACGTCATTTCGTTGTGGACCACACGGCTGCCGCCCAGGGGATCGATGTCATAGCGGTCCCACCCGCGCAGGGTGGAGCTGGAACCGAGGACGAAGCGGTCGAAAAACGGGGCTTCCCCGGCAATGGAACCGGCGATGAACTGGTTGGCGAGCAGGTGGCGGCCGGTGCGGGCTTCGTAACGCATGGAGATCATATGACGCGCGTAGGCGTACGTGGAACCGAGAAAACGCGTGGCGACACGGAGACTGTACTTTCCGTCGATACGCTGTTCCATGGGGCCTCCTTCGATTTTATGCCCGTAGTTGACGTCGAAAGTGGCGGCATCGGTCCAGCGGCTTCCGATTAAGGCATTTTCGGACTGGGTCTCAGTGAACGAGGTGCCGAAAGAAACCGCCAGCGCCGGGGCGATGTTGAAGGTGAGCTCGGGGGCGATATCCCAGCGGGAGCGGTAGATATCGAGCCCGGAACCAACTGCTGCGTCGCGAGTCATCTGGCTCCACTGTTCGTGATAATCCTCGAAACCGAGTTCGAAGCGAATCGGACGGGTCAAGGAAGGGTCACTTTCCAGATGCGCGGTGATGCCGGAGAAGCGCTCGGTCAGATCATCACCGTTGCTGACGAGGCCGAACGTGTAAGTGTTCGCACCCTCATGCGCGTTGGCCTCCACTTCGCCGGTAAAGCCCTGATCTGAGTGGTAGAGAAAGCGGGGAAGGGAAACTTCGAAGGCGCGGTCGCGGTGGGAAACCTCAAAACTGACGCGGACACGTCCCGGTTCGCTGCCTTTGGCGAGGTGCTCGGTAACGGTGCGGAAATGAAGCTGACGGCGGATTTCGAGCGACAAAGCGTTGAGCATGGCCATGTCACAGGGGAGACCTACGAGGGAATCGACACGTTGCAGGAGGTCAGGCGGGAGGTGGTCGCGCTCAATTCCAGGAATGGAAATGCTTTCAATAACGTAACGCTGGTTTACGTTACTTTCGTCCGCGGCACGCACCAAATCCTGATCGGCGTGGAGAGCCGACGTAACCGCGACGAGCAGGACCAGCAGAAACAGGGGCATTGGTTTCAGCTCGGCACGTTAGAAACCTGAAGAGAAACCATTGATAGCACAGTACTTAATAGGAATTCATGCGTGGCTATAATTCACACTGTGCGAACGACGCCGCCCGGAGGGGCGGCGGCAGCCCACGCTGGCTGGCCTACTTAAATCGAAAACGGTTGCTAGAGAGCCTGGCTACAGAACTGTTTAAAGAGCCTTTTTTAAAGGACCTTGGCAAGTTCGTTAGCGAAAGCACTCCTTGGCTCGTGATCCCGCTTTTTTCCGCCGCGGCGATCAGTTCGGTTGACTCGTTGATCCGGTCGAACACCATTTATCGGTACCGCTCCCGTAACTCCCACCGGACCCTTGACTGCACCCTTGGAGGGCTGAGCGGGGTTGGCGCGAAGAATCTTATCTTCGAGAGGGGCTCGGTCGAAACGGCGGATGATTGATTGCATTTCGTCCGAGGTAGGCGCTTCCACGAACGCGAATCCTTTGGATTCCTGCGTTTCGTGATTCCGGATAACCTTAACAGAATCCGCGACGAGGTCTTCCGCTGCGAGCCATTGTTTAATGTCGTCGGCGGTGACCCAAGTGGGCAAATTGCCCAAAAAGACAGTAAAGCTCATTCAGTTGCTTGTGTGCACTCCGTGGTTGGGATGGGTTGGTAGTTCAAGAGGAGGAAAATCCGATCTCTTGCCTGCTCGATAATAACAGACCGATTTTGCCGGTGCAATGTTACGGGGCCGCGATTAGTTTCTCGATGACATCCAGAAGGCCATATTTCGCATCTGTTCCTCGATTTGTTCGCGATCGGGCGCGGCGGGAAACAGCGTGAGATAACGCTTAAATTCGGCGAAGGATTCGAGAAGGCGGCGCTCCATGAGAAGCACAACTCCCTTTTGTTTGTGTTCGTCGGGGCTATCGGGGTTGGCGGCGATCAGCAGGTCCAGTATGGGGAGGGCTTTGGGCGCATCGCGGCGCGACAGGTAGATGCCGCGCAGGTTGTAGATCATACGAAGAATTATGTGGCGACTGTCGACAGCAGAAAAAAACTCCGGATCGAGGGTCTCGGTTTGGACGAGCGCGCGGCATTGTTCCTCATCGACGATGACTCCGCCGTGAAAAGGATCGATGATGGCGGAAAAATCCGCGCTATCGTAACGAACCAGGAAATGTCCGGGGAGGCCGACGCCGGCGACGGGCATGGCGAGTCGGCGGGCCACTTCGAGGTAGAGGACGGAAAGCGTAATCGGAATTCCCCGACGGGTATCGAGCACACGATTGATGCAACTGTTATCCGGATGGTAGTAATCGTCCGTATTGCCGCAGAATCCGCATTCGCCGAAAAGATAGGTCCGAACCGTTTCGACAAATTTTGGACCGTCCGAAAGGTCGCCGGTACGCTCGGCGATGACAAAGGCGTGACGGTCAATCTCACCGATGGACCATTGGGGGTCGAGATTGGGGTATTCGATTTTGGCGAGTTCGAGTGCGGCGCGATCCAGTTCAAGGGACGAAGGGCGACCGGCCAGCAAATCGATCAGCGCCTCCGAACCGGAAAAGCTCATGCGGTGTCCTGCGTGGCGTTCAATTTTTCGAAGTCCTTCGCCTCGCCGAAGGGGATGGCTTTGGCACCGGCAACGATGGTGCGAAGCAGACCGGTCAGAACGGATCCGGCGCCTACTTCAAACCAGCGGTCCACCCCGGCGCCCGACAGCCAGGTCATGGAGGCCGACCAGCGCACCGGGTTTGGCACCTGATGGAATAGGCCTTCGCGGGCTTCAGCGCCGGTCCGAATCTCCTTCGCTTCGTAGTTGTTCACCAGGGGCATTTTCAGATCCACAAAGGTGGTGGCGTCCAGCTCCGGTTTCAGGCGCTCCTGCGCGGGTTTCATCAGAGCGCAGTGGAAAGGTGCGCTGACGGGCAGCAATAGAGCCCGTTTGGCGCCGGCGGCTTTGGCCAGTTCCATGGCGCGTTCGACGGCGCCGCGATGTCCGGCAATGACGACCTGGCCAGGCGAGTTGAGGTTGGCGGCGCTCACAATTTCGCCATCGGGTCCGTTTTGTAAGGCAGTCTGGAGGACCTCATCGAGCTTTTCGGCAGGCAGCATAAGGAATGCAGCCATGGCGCCGACGCCTTCGGGAACGGCTTCCTGCATGTAGCGGCCGCGCTTCTTCACGAGGCGGAGGGCATCGCCAAATGTGACAGAGCCGGCGGCCACGAGCGCCGAATATTCGCCCAGACTGTGACCGGCGACGTAATCGGGAGCGCCGACTTCCTTTTCGAGGACGGCATAAGCGGCGATCGAAGTGGCCACCAGAGCCGGCTGGGTATTTTCGGTACGTTTGAGATCGGCGTCAGGGCCTTCGAAGCACAGGGTGGAGAGCGAAAAACCGAGGGCGTCGTCGGCTTCTTCAAAACGTTGGCGCGCGGCGGGGAAATTCTCGGCCAGCGACTTGCCCATGCCTGCGAATTGGGAACCCTGACCGGGAAAAAGGAAAGCGGTCTTCATCAGAACTTATTGTGGAACATGGGGCTGTATGGGGACGAGCAGAGCAGCGGAACTTTCGGGCTCGCGGGCTCGTATGATTGAGTGAGCACGATTGACTGAGCACTGAGGGAGACAAAGAATGACAGAACAGGAACGACAACTGATTGCCGGGCTGGCGGAGAGAATTCAGAACGCGCCGGGGCCACAGATCGACAAGGATGCCGACGATCTGATCCGAAGGACGATTGGGACGCGACCCGATGCACTGTACATTCTGACGCAAACGGTTCTGCTGCAGGAAATGGCGCTGAATCAGACGAAAGCCCAGTTGGAACAACTCCGCGGGCAGCCGGCTCAGGGGCAAGGGGGATTTCTGCATTCGGCTCCGTCGGACTACCAGACGCCGCCATACCAAGGTTCCGGATACCAGGCGGCGCCTCCCCCTCCTCCTCCTTCCTATGGAAGCGGCGGCGGGCTTTCGGGTTTTCTCCACAATGCGGCGACTACGGCGGCGGGCGTATTGGCAGGTGAAGTGGCATTCGAGAGTCTGTCTTCGCTGTTCGGACATCGAGGCGGTGGATTCTTTGGCGGCGGCGGGGGAGGATTCTTCGGATCGCCCAGCGGGCTGGTACCGGGGTCAGATACGATCGTCAATAACTATTACGGAGATGGCGGCGATGGAGGTGACGGCGGTAACGGCGGGTCGCGCTTCGGGGACGCCGCGGCGGCTTCGGGCGACCAGATGAGTTCTGACATTCAGGATGAGCGGGATAACTCCGGGGATGCGTTTGCCGATTCGTCAGGGGATAGCTCTTCGTCATCCGATGACGGATCGTCGTTCGACGGCGGTGGCGATGACGGATCGTCCTTCTAGTTCTTCTGGTTCTTCTAACGGCGTTTGATGTGGGCTGCGAGGTAGACCACGATTACCACGTTGACGATGGTTACCGCGACTTTCATCCAGGTGAAGTGACGGGAGATTTCATAGATCTCGAGGGGAACGAATAAGCCGGTCGAGATCAGTGTCATATATTCGGCCCAGTGCCTGCGCGTGAGCAGGCCGGTGGCTTCGGTCAGGAAGATTCCCGCATACAAGAAGGTCCCGACGCTGAGTTCGCGCAGTTGTTTGGGCGTGACGCGGAAGACGCGTACGAGCGCACTGTGAATGAACCGGTTGTCGGGGTCGACGCGCAACACTTCGATCCAGTGCAGAGTAGTAGCGGCAACGTCTCTGTGCAGCAGACGAAGCACGCCGAAGCCCAGAATGAGCAGGGCTATGCCTTTCACCAGCTTGAAAAGGCCGATCAACAGAAGCCAGGTATCGCCCTTCGGTTGGGACTTCAGGCGGGCGGCCTCCACTTGATATTGCAGCCGAGACTGGGGTATTGATCCTGATTCACGGGAGCGCCGGCGAGGAGGGCGTCGATCGCGGCGCGCAAATCGGTACCGGTAACCGGCTTGCCGTTACCCGGCCGGCTGTCATCGAGTTGACCCCGGTAGGCGAGTTGACGGTCGCGGTCGAAAACGTAGAAATCCGGAGTGCAGGCAGCCGCGTAGCTGCGCGCTACATCCTGCGACTCGTCGTAACAGACAGGAAATTTCAAGCCCCACTCCGTTACCATCTGGCGCAGCCCTTCGGGTGAATCCTCGGCACTGACCGCCGGATCGTTGGAACTGATTCCGAGTAAGCCGGCGGAGGTCTCCGCGTAGTCGCTTCCCAGTCGGGCCAGTTCCGTCTTCACATGCTTGACGTAAGGGCAGTGATGACAGATGAACATGACGACCAGAACTTTCTTGTCGCGAAAAGAATCGAGCGAAAAGATCTGGCCGGAAACGACGTCAGGCAGAGAAAAATCCGGAGCCGGCGTGCCCAGAGGCAGCATGGTCGAAGGAGTGCGCGACATAAAACACTAAGCTAGCAGTCCATGCCTGCTACACGGGGCCTATTAAACGATCAGGCGGGCGCGGGCTTCTCGTACAATTCGTTCCGCTTCTTCGGCGGTAGAAGCAGTGGCGGTCAAGTGGCCCATTTTTCGGCCGGGCCGGGGTTCGATTTTGCCGTAAAGATGAAGCTTCAGTTCAGGACGTGCGCAGGCGGCGGCCCATTGCGGTTCACGGAGTTGCCAGAGATCTCCCAGCAGATTCGCCATAGCGGCGGGGCGGAACATTTCCGTGCTGCCGAGAGGGAGTCCACAGATGGAGCGCAGTTGCTGCTCGAACTGGCTGGTGATGCAGGCGTCTATGGTCAGGTGGCCGGAGTTGTGGGGGCGGGGCGCGAGCTCATTGATGAAGAGAGCGTGCTGAGGGGTGACGAAAAATTCGACGCACAGAACGCCGGTGACGCGCAACTGCTCAAGTAGCCCTCGGGTGATGGCGATGGCTTCGTCGGCGATTCGCCGGGGGAATGGCGCGGGCGCTGAAGAAACATCGAGGATTCCGTTGACGTGCTGGTTCAGGGACGGAGCGAAGAAGCAGCAATGGCCGGCGATGTCGCGCACCCCTACGACGGAAATTTCGGCTTCGAAATCGACGAGGGCTTCGAGGACGGCTTCCTGCCTGCCCATGGATTCCCAGGCCGCGCGCGCTTCCTCGAGTGAGTTGACGCGATATTGACCCTTGCCGTCGTAGCCGAAGCCGGCAGTTTTGAGAATGGCGGGGCCGAAATCGCGAGCGGCGAGGTCAAGATCTTCGGCCGTTCGGATTGGTTCAAAACGAGTGACGGGGAAACCGTGGCGGGCGAGATAACTCTTTTCGCGCAGACGGTGCTGCGTGATGTGAAGAACTTCGCCGGCGGGCCGGACCAGCGCGCACTCCGCGGCGGCGTCGGCGGTGGCAGCCGGAACGTTTTCGAACTCGAACGTGACGACGTCGACAGCGGAAGCAAACTGGCGGACGCGATCGAGATCTTCATAGGGAGCGTCGATCTCAACATCGGCGATTTGACCGGTCGGCGAGTCACGGTCGGGAGAAAATGTGTGGACCCGGTATCCCATCCGCCGCGCAGCAATGGCGAACATACGGCCGAGTTGACCGCTGCCGAGGACGCCGATCGTAGAACCAGGTAAAACTTGCTTCACGAGGTCAAGTGAGGGAGTCTTCGAGGACTTTGCGCTTCTGCTGCTCACGAAAGCCTTTGAGTTTTTCGCGCAGACGCGCTCGTTTGCCGCCCAGAATCGCAATGGCGAGCAGAGCGGCATTCTTCGCGCCCGGCGTACCGATCGCGAGGGTCGCGACTGGCACTCCGGCCGGCATTTGCACGATCGACAGAAGGGAATCGAGCCCCTTGAGCGCTTTGCTTTCGATGGGCACGCCCAGCACGGGAAGCGTCGTATGGGCCGCAGTCATGCCAGGCAGATGAGCGGCACCGCCGGCGCCGGCGATGATGACTTCAATTCCCCGCCCTTCGGCTCCGGTGGCGAACTCCGCCATTAATTCCGGCGTCCGATGAGCGGAAACGATGCGAGTCTCGTGAGGTACGGCAAACTCAGTAAGTATTTCGCTGGCCGAGCGCATGGTCTCCCAATCCGACTTGCTGCCCATGATGATGGACACCAGCGGCGGGAGCCGGGCGGTGAGAAGCGGAGCCGACACGGGCTCGGCCTGCTTTTTATCGGCCTTGCGCGAGCGTGAAACCTGTTTCGCCATCACTTGTTTTGCCATCAAAGGTACGGAGCGTTTCGATTTTTAATAAAGAGGAGGCCTCGATGATTTCGGGGCCGATGCCGTCGCCGTGCGCAACTGTAATGGGTGTCTTTGTGCTCACGTTGGGTGAATCGAACATCATATCAACGGGATGAATACGGGAGGGAAATACGGGGTGGTTATGGTGACGCGAAGCTTCACTAACAGCTGGTGTTCAAGCAGTTCACGACGCGAGGCCCGCAGGCTCGCTTACCCAGAATCGCCTGCAGTGATTACGAGGCGCCTCGTTGAGTCACCTGGCACTACACGTTCATGAATTATCTTCGGTTGAAAGAGAAACGAACGTCGACCGCAGATGAGCCGGCGAACAGATGGGAGAGTGTAACCAAAACTGTAACCACCTCCCTAAAACCGGCGAAACGAGACGATACAGTGACCGCGAAGAATCAGGGATTTAGGCTTTCTGGATACAGTGACCCCTCACGCTGCCTATCGTTTCCACAGGCCAATGGTAAGAAGTTGCCGCCAAGGCGGGGAAAGTGCCGACCGAACCGCCTTGCGAAGGAAGTCATCGACTTCCTATGGCAGGGCACACCGATCCCCGGAGTACTTGAACCCGGGCCCAAAGAGGGAGACGAAAAACTTATTTGAGAATTATCTCCACATAACTCTACGAAGAGTCTTGCTGACGAAAGAGGATTTGGCCATGACTGGAAAAGCGGCGTCCTGTCGAATTGTTGAAAAGTAAGCGGTCCGACGGATGCATGGCATGGTGACGGTAATCGTTGTCAACTGGAAGCGCGCCGATTTGCTGGGGCGATCACTCGGATCGCTTGCCAGGCAGACCATTCCAGCTGAAATTATTGTTGTCGATAACGAATCGTCCGGAGATACCAGACCGCTTGAGCAACTCTTCCCTGACGTCCGCTGGATCCACAATCAACGCAATGAAGGGTTTTGCCGCGCGAACAACCAGGGGATCAACGCCGCTCACGGTGAGTTTATCGCTCTTCTGAACAACGATGCCGAAGCGGAGCCGGCCTGGCTGGAAGCGCTGCTCGGATGCTTTCGACGCGAAGACATCGGGATGGTTGCATCGAAAATCCTGCTTCATGACGATCCGCGCATTATTGACAAAGCCGGGCACTTAATTTACCCCGATGGTCAGAATCGCGGACGGGGAACGGGACAAAGGGATTGCGGCCAGTTTGACAGCGAGGAAGAGACGCTTTGGCCGGATGGCTGCGCGGCTATGTACCGAAAGTCGATGCTGGATCAGATCGGCGGCTTCGACGAGGACTTATTCGCGTACGGAGACGACGCGGAACTGGGGTTGCGCGCGAGGATTGCCGGATGGAATTGTGTGTATTCGCCGCGGGCGGTCGTACGTCATCGCGGCGGGATGACACTGGGAAGGTCGTCATGGCGCAGGATTGCTCTGATCGAACGCAACCGCGTGCTTCTGGCAGCCCGGCATTTCCCGTTGAGTCTGCTCTGGCGCAATCTCTACTACTATGCGCTTCGCATCGCCGGCGGCATCCGGGCGGCCGCGCGCGATGAGGGTGAAGTCGCCCTTCATCATGGGATTCGCGGTAAAGCACTGCTTGCCTGGGGGCTTTTGGCGGGAGATCTTTCCGCAGTTTGGAGTCTGCCGTGGACTTTCTACAAGCGAGTCCGCCGCTCGATCTGCGGGGCCGGCAGCCGTAAACTCACGGCCCGCGGCATCCACAATTTGATTCTGCAAAACAGCATCTCCGTGCATGAGATCTCAACGCAGGCGGCAGTTCGTTGAAATCTCCCGCGGGTATTTCCGCAATGGCCTGTATCCTGTGCGGCGCGACGCAGAGCGCGGCGATTCACCGGGGCGGGGATAGTCTCTACCGCACGACCGATGAAATGTTCACTGTGGTGCGCTGTGCCGGGTGCGGGCTGGCAAGACTGGATCCGCAGCCAGTGGACGTCGGGCGCTTCTATCCTGTGCGCTATTGGCACACGCCGGGCCGCCTTGAGGAAATTTACCGACGACTGGTCATACGCGATCACGTTCGCTTTGCCCGGCGTGCTCTGGGTGAGGGTCGCCGCGTTCTGGACGTCGGCTGCGGGAGCGGGCTTTTCCTGCGGGTCTTAACGGAAAAGTCGCGAGCACCACGGGCGGCCACAAGCGAGACCGGCAAAAAGAAAACAGGCAGAGACGAAACAAGTGTTACCGGCATTGATGCCTCTACGCAGGCCGCCGCCCTGGCGTGGCACGACCATGGAGTTCCTGTCGCAGTCGGCAACCTGGTTCGCGCGCCGTTCGCCGCGGCATCGTTCGATCTGATCTGCATGTTCCATCTGCTGGAACATCTTGCCGACCCCATCGACTGTCTGAATGCTGTACGAGGCTTGTTGGCGCCAGGCGGGAAACTCGTAATCCAGACTCCAAACCTCGATTGTTGGCAATACCGTCTTTTTGGAAAACGCTGGAGCGGACTCGACATACCCAGACATCTGTACGACTTCCGCCTTCAGGATCTGCGTTTCATGCTGCATAACTGCGGCTTCCGGGTAGTTCGGGTAAAGCACTTCTCGTGGCGCGACAATCCCGCGGGTCTGGCCACCACAATCGCGCCGCGTCTCGAACCGGTCGCGCGATCGGCGCGGGGCGATCGGCCTCACGTTTTCTGGCGCTGGCTTTATCCGGTACTCACTCTGGCTTCTCTGCCACTTGCATTACTCGAAGCATTTTTCGGCCATGGTTCGTCCGTGATGATCGAGGCGGCAACGGCGGACCCGGCGAGAGGAGCGGTTTGAGGATGAAACTGCCGGGCTTCATGCTTCACTTCGAATCCGCCGTCGAGAACTCCGTGCGTACCTTTGCGCATGGACTTGGGGATCACGCCCGCGTGCTCGATGCGGGCGCGGGCGAGTCCCGGCATGCGCGGCTGTTTTCGGATCAGCGGTATACCGCTATCGATTTGGCTGTGGGAGACCCGGCGTGGAACTATGCCGGGCTCGATGCCATCTGCGACCTCAGCGCCATTCCGTTCGCGGACGGAAGCTTTGACGCGGCTATCAATATCGTCACGCTGGAGCACGTACGCGAACCCGGCGGCGTTCTTGGCGAAATCGCCCGTACGCTGCGGTTCGGAGCGCCGCTGCTTCTGGTCGTACCGTTTGAATGGGAAGTGCATCAGGAACCCCAGGATTATTTTCGGTTCACCAGATATGGTCTCGACTATCTGCTCGACCGCGCCGGGTTCGTTGAGCGTGAGATATATCCGGTCGGAGGGTATTTCTGCCTGCTGTCGCGCCGCTTATACAGCGGAATACAGTTCTTTATGAGTGGCTGGCGCTGGGTTGCTTTCCCCATCGCTCTTCTGGCTCTTGGTCCCCTTGCCCTGGCAGCGCCATTGTTTGACGGGCTTGACAAGAAGAAGGCTTTTACCCTCGGTTACATATGTATGGCCCGGTGCGGGAGGCTGCAGCCGCAGGGTGCTAATGACTAAAACACAAGGGCTGACGGAGACAACGGGGATTGAACTGTCGATCGTGATGCCTTGTCTAAACGAAGCCGGGACAGTCGGGATCTGCGTTAGAAAAGCCGCCGGATTTCTGGCGCGCAGCGGAATCTCGGGTGAAATCGTCGTCGGTGACAACGGATCCACCGACAACTCGGCCGAAATAGCTGCCCACAGCGGAGCTCGCGTCGTGAGCGTCCCCGCGCGAGGCTACGGTTCAGCAATCATTCAGGCCACACGGATGGCTCGTGGCCGTTACGTAATCGTGGGTGACTGCGACGACAGCTACTCTTTCGACGCGCTGGAGCCTTTCGTCAAAGAACTTCGCGCAGGCTACGAACTGGTCATGGGTAATCGCTTCGAGGGTGGCATCATGCCAGGAGCCATGCCCTGGAAGAACCGCTACATCGGCAACCCTGTACTGAGCGGTATCGGCAGGCTGCTTTTTCAGTGTCCGGCGCGGGATTTTCAATGCGGACTACGCGGATTTTCACTCGTTTCCTTCCGCAGCCTGTCCCTTCGTGCGCCGGGGATGGAGTTTGCGGCCGAGATGCTGATCGAGGCAACGTTGTCAGGCATGCGCATTACAGAGGTTCCTGTAACGCTCCATCGCGACGGCCGCGGATGCCCCTCCCACCTGCGTCCCTGGCGGGATGGCTGGCGCCATCTGAGGTTCATGCTCCGGCGGGCACTAAGTTTGTCATGCCAGGAACTCTTGTCGACGCCCGCTCTGCGAGCACATAGGTGCTCGAAGTGACCAGATTTGCCGCCAGGTACTTCCAGAACGAAGGCGCCCACCATCGTCCCGCCGGCGCATCGAAATGCCGGGGCGACGTCTCGCACCGCTCAATTCCAAGGTGGCTTCGCACGATCGAAGCGAAAGATTGCGCAGTGAAATGGTGCGGATGCATCCGGTCGAGAAAGTATAGGGGACGCAGCCATGCCGGAAACGTATGGATCATCAGCAGGGCTCTCCCGCCAGGGCGCAGTACGCGCGATATCTCCTCCAGAGCCGCCCCGGGATCCAGCATGTGATCGAGGGCATTGTGGCAGATCGCAATGTCAATCGACCCCTCCGCGAGGGGAAGCGCCTCTCCCATCGCGCATATCGACAACTGCGTCCCGTCTGGTGTGCGGCCAGGCAGGGTTCGGCGGTATTGGGGAAGCAGGGGATCGATGCAAATGCGCTCAGCGGCGTGATCGGCATAATGGATAAGGCCGAAAGGTCCGCAACCCACGTCCAGGACGCGGCGGTCGCGAAAACATTCGCCCGTCTGACCATAGCGCGCGAGTTCCGAACTCCAGTACGCGGGTATATCCAGATCCCGATAGGGCGCAAGCGCAGTCCATCGGCGCCAAAAATTCAGTTCGAGACGCTGCGCCGTACGCCACTGGCTTGTTGCTGCCGCAATGTGAAGTCGGCGCTTCAGAGCTCTATTATGGACCACCCGTCTTGTACCGGATACAGGCCGGGCGTCGCAGGTCATTCGCGCACCCGCGCTGGCGAGGCATCTTCAAGCCAATGATCGCGTTCATAAGACCCGCGGCGCCACTCAACCGTTACATCCAGAATGTCCCGCTGAATTACATTCATCTGGCGGCATGGCTTCGCACTCAAGGGCATGACTCCATTGTTCTCGACGGCGTATTCGACGAAGTCACCCCACACTACATTGACCGTGTAATAAGGGAAAAGGAAATCACCACGGTCGGCTTAGGCTGCATGACCTGTGAGTTTCCACAGGCGATCGCGGAAGCAGCACGGCTGAAGCGAGAACATCCCGGACTCAAAATCGTATTTGGGGGCGCCCATCCATCCGGCGACCCGGAGGGATGTCTGCGATCCGGTGTCGTCGATTTCGTGGTTGTCGGGGAGGGCGAGATACCCCTTACAAGACTTCTGGGCGCACTGCGTGACGGCCGCAATCCGCAGGATATTCAGGGCGTTTGGCTTATGAGGGACGGAGCCGTTATTCCCGGAGGTTCCGCGGAGATTCCTGTTGTGGACGATCTGCCCCGGCCCGCCTACGATTTGCTGGATCTGGAACGGTATTTCCGGCTGGATTCTCCCTGGCACTTTCCGAAATCACAGCGCGCGGTGCAGTTCATCACCGAGCGTGGCTGCCCTTACCAGTGTTCCTATTGCCATGAAATTCACACCAAGAAATTCCGCGGAATAAGCGCGGAAATCGTTCTGGATCAGATGGAATGGCTCGTGCGAGAGTATAACGTCGGCGAGTTCATGATCGTCGATGACATCTTCAACTTCGATCTAGAGCGCGCCAAAACAATCTGTCGCGGGATTGTTGACAGAGGGCTGCGAATTCACCTGCAGTTCCCAAACGGGGTACGCGGCGACCGCTTCGACGAGGAGCTTGTCGATCTGATGAAGAGGGCCGGCACACATTACATGGCCGTGGCGATCGAGACTGTATCGCAAAAATACCAGAAACTGGTGCGAAAAAATCTGAAGATCCCTCTGGCGCGCCGGACCATCGATTGGGCAAGAAAGTATGGAATCGAAGTTAGCGGATTTTTCATGATCGGATTCCCCGGTGAAACAAGGGAGGAGATCCGCGCTACCCTCGACTTCGCGGTCGAAGCTCCGCTCGATTCCATCTTCGTCTCAATCGTCGCTCCCTTCAGGGGAACAAGGCTGCGCACCGACATGCTTACCGGAGCCTTCGGCCAGTTAAACGCAGACGGAGTAAATGCGCTTGACCAGCTTTTTCCTCAGGTGCACAACGCCGCGCTGCCAGCCGGTCTGCTGCTGGGGCTGCAGCGGCGTGCATACTGGCGCTTTTATTCCAAGCCGCGCTCCCTGATGACACTGGTCTCACGCATGACGAATGTTCGAAATATCCGCAAGATCGCGCGGGCACTGGCGCGGCGTATCCGGGAATCACGCACGGTGAGTGTGAATTAAGTGAAGCCCGAGGCGCTTTTGAAAACAAAAAAACGAAAAACGAAGGCTGACCGGGCCCTTGTCTCCCCCATGCCTTCCGCGCCGGATCGGTTCGAATGGCAAGCTGCGGTAGTGGGCCTGACGATCCTGATCGCATATGCAAATTCGCTCACGTCCGGCTTTCATTTCGATGATTCCGCGATCTTCGCCAATCACTGGATCATGGGTTCGGGCTTCGGGCTGGATCTTTTCCGACTGGATCAGACGCGCCCGCTGACCTACCTGACGTTCCACTGGAACTACCTGGTTAATGGACAAGCCCCCGGGCTTTATCACCTGGTCAATCTACTACTGCACGCAGCGAACGCGATACTCGTACTGGCGATTGCCCGGAAATATGTCTCGCCATTTCCGGCCGCATGCGCGGCCTTAGTCTTCGCGCTGCATCCCCTGCAGACCGAATCGGTAACCTACGTGTTTGCACGGTCGACTCTTCTCAGCACAAATCTCGCGCTCTGGGTAATCTGGTTCTGCAAGCGACGGCAGTACCTCGCGAGTGCCCTGTTATTCGGCGTGTCATTGCTGGCAAAAGAGGAAACGATTGCGTTGCCGGGCTTCCTCCTGCTGCTGGAACTTTTCGAGCGGCGTCGCCCCCGGGCCGGCTACTTTGCCGCGCTCTTTGGATTCGGGTCCCTCGCGGCAAGCCGTCTGTTTTATCTGATCGTCATTTCGCCCGTCGACCCTGGCGTCGGCAGGGTGCGTGGGATTTCAACCAGTGAATATTTACTGACACAATGCCGCGTCATCTGGATTTATCTCCGGCTTATGATCGCCCCTGTCGGGTTGAATTTCGACCATGATGTATCCGTCTCGACGAGCTTATTCGCTCCGTGGTCGACGCTCCCCGGGGCGCTGATGCTGGCGCTGTTGATGTCTGTTCTCATTTGGCTGATAGTGAGCAAGAGACGGCAGCCGGCGGCAATGTGGGCGCTGGGCTTCTTCGTCCTGCTTGCGCCCTCTTCGAGCATCGTTGCCCAGGCGGATGTGATCTTTGAGCACCGCACCTACCTGCCCATGGTCTGTGCAGTGATTGCGCTGGGTTTTCTGCTGGAACGTGTTCCGCGCCCCAGACTCGCCGCCGGTTTCGCCGTGGTGGTCCCGTTGATGCTGATCGGCACGATCTCGCGAAACGCCAACTGGTACGACGAAAAGACTTTCTGGGCTGACGTTGTAGTCAAGTCGCCTGATAAAGCCCGGGGCTGGCTTGAGCTGGCACGTGCGCATGCGGACAAACCCGCCATTGAGCGCGAGTACCTCTTAAAGGGGCTTGCGATAGATCCGCGCAATGCGGACCTGATCACCCAACACGGTCTCCTGCTGTTCGCAGTGGACGATCCCGCGGGTGCTCTCGGGGAATTCCGGAAAGCTATGGCGGTGGCAGGGGAGACCGCGGACAGATGGAACAATATCGGTGGCGCATACTTCAAGCTGAACGACAGCGAGGCTTCATTGAGCAGCTTCCGAAAGGCGCTGAGCCTCGACGCCTGCGGTTTTAACGCACGGCGAAACATGATGATGATCTACTCGCAGCGCGGCGAGCCACATCGTGTCTGGCTGGTTGGTGAGGTCCCGGCCACATGCGCGATGTTGCCAGAATCCGCAAGAGAACTGGAGACTTTGCGACGCCGGGCCGGAACACCGTGATTCTCACCCAGACCGGTTCCGGCAACCGCGAAGAGCCCCCGGGAAATAATTGAGAGTAATCGTCCGGCGAACGCACTACCGGTTCAAGCATGAGAACGCCTTTCAGTGATCACCATCGTGAATTGTCAGCCAACCAGAAAAGACAGAGGATTCCCCGGCCACTTCTGCCTGGCATAGTCATGCTGGCACTGGCAGCGCTCGCTGCAACACCCGCGGAAGCGCAACAGCCACAGATCATGGGCATCGGCAATGCCGCACCACTGGTGCAGGGGAGCGGCAATGTAGCCCGCGGCGAACTGATCAGTATCTACGGCTCCAGCCTCGCCAACGGGGTGGCATCTTCCTTCGATCCCTCTTCTATCACCTCGAGCCTGGCCGGCGCGTCTGTCAGCATCGGCGGTTTGGTGGCGCCGGTTACTTATGCCAGTCCGACCCAACTCGACGTGCAGGTGCCTTTCGAGATTCCGGTCGGTGTGCCATCGGTGAATGTCATCGTCACGGTGGGTAGTCTGGCCAGCGCCCCCGTAATAGTCGGCGTGGTCAGCAACGACCCCGGACTGTTCAACGCGCAGGCGAGCGGTACTACCTACGTGCCATCGCTGGCGAACACCGTCACTGTTCAGGCACAACCGGGAACGGTTTTAGTCCTCTACGCATCTGGCCTGGGTTCGGTTAGTCCGAGCATTGCAAGTGGGATCGCACCGTCTCCGGGCGCTTTCCCTGGTGCGCTGGTACAGCCCGCTGTAGCAGTCAACGGCGTATCGGTGCAAGTCCTCTCGGCCACCTATGTCGCTCTTGGCCTTTATGCGATTACAGTCGATGTGCCGGCCACCGCGAGTTCCGGTTCCGTTGTGGTGTCTTTCGGCGCGGTCGGCGGTGAACAAGGCCCCGCGGGACCCGTGGGTGCTGCTGGCCCTGCCGGTCCCACGGGACTTACGGGTGCGACGGGATTTGCGGGTGCGGCGGGACTTGCAGGCGCAACTGGACCTGCAGGTACGACAGGCGTCACGGGTGCAAGCGGTATTGCTGGTTTGACCGGTCCCGCGGGAGCCACTGGCCCGCAGGGCATACCTGGCATCCTCGGCGCGACCGGGGCTCCTGGTTCGCAGGGTCCAACTGGAGCGGTCGGCCCGGCCGGAGCCACAGGTTATCTCAGTTCGGTGACCGTATTTAGCGCTGGTACCACTTACAACGCGGGAAGCGTCGTGTTCTATGTGGGATCGAGTTACCAGAGCAATGCCGACGGTAACGTAGGAAATCTCCCCTCGGCTGGAGCACCATGGACCTTAGTGGCACAGCAGGGTACAACTGGCAGCGCCGGAGCGGCGGGTGGGACCGGACCGGCTGGAGTTGCGGGAGCAGCCGGCGCAAACGGTGCCACCGGAGCAGTGGGCGCTACAGGTCCGGCCGGCGCAGCGGGGGCTACCGGGACGGTGGTCCCGGCAACGTCGCTGACCTGTAATGGAACCTGTACAACAGGCTTTTTGCAGAAACTGGTTCCGTTCAACAACGGCACGCAGGGTCAGTCGACCCGGGTAACCAACAACACCACCAGCAACCTCACGGGCATCGTGGGCGTTGCCTCCAGTAGTTCCACATCAGGTCTGTCGGTGAACTTAGTCCGCAGCGGCACGGTGAACTGCACCTTCGACAATGCGGTAAACCAGGGCGACTACGTCCAGGTCAGCGCCACGAGCAATGGCTTCTGTACGGATGCGGGAAGCACGTATCCCACATCGAATCAGATTATCGGAGTCGCGCTGAGCAGTTCGAACAGCGGTTCCACGGGGACTAGCCAGACCATCTTCTTCTTCGACGCTGAAGTTCGTGGCGGCAGCGCCGGAGCGGCGGGTGCGGCCGGACCGGCTGGAGCTGCGGGAGCAGCCGGCGCAAACGGTGCCACCGGAGCAGTGGGCGCTACAGGTCCGGCCGGCGCAGCGGGGGCTACCGGCACGGTGGTCCCGGCAACGTCGCTGACCTGTAATGGAACCTGTACATCAGGCTTTTTGCAGAAACTGGTTCCGTTCAACAACGGCACGCAGGGTCAGTCGACCCGGGTAACCAACAACACCACCAGCAACCTCACGGGCATCGTGGGCGTTGCCTCCAGTAGTTCCACATCAGG
>Ga0302319_10003936_pt1 | contig 30727 bp, 21 predicted proteins | sample Bog_T0_2_FD_203319 | JGI IMG/M metagenome (GOLD analysis project Ga0302319, IMG submission 203319) | Peat permafrost microbial communities from Stordalen Mire near Abisko, Sweden - Bog_T0_2 | ecosystem: Environmental > Terrestrial > Soil > Wetlands > Peat | place: Sweden: Abisko, Stordalen Mire... | reverse complement strand
CTTATGGAGCGGGAGACCGGGATCGAACCGGCGACATTCAGCTTGGGAAGCTGACGTTCTGCCACTGAACTACTCCCGCCCTTTAGGGTCAATAAGTTACTGAGCGCATAGCGTCCTGTTGTCCAATTCACTGTCCAGATTTGCCAAGGAGCGGCCTTTGGAAGTTGTGCTTTCCAGTTGGCAGTGGATGATGCAACCGGCACATGGAGAGTAAGAACATGAGGCAACTCTCTCTAACGCAGTATCGCACCGTTGATGGAAAGTGGCAATTCGTGCAAGGGGCGCGAGGTTCTACCTCCACGACCGAAAGGAAGCAGGGAAGGGGTCTGGACGTCTTGCATTCGCTGCCAGATCATGGACCTGCAAACACTCGGGGTCAACGCACAGGAGTCATGGAGTAGGGAGCGTCTAGGTGTCGCGTTGACCACATTGCTTCAGCTTTGGTGCTCATCACAAAACGCAATTCGCCCCCTTGCATGATCTCCTCGTGGCGGAGATACATGCGTGACAGAGGATTCCCATTCAGCGTTACCGATTGAATGAAGGCATTCGACGAACTCAAATGGTCGGCGACTACTTTGAACGTTTTTCCATTCGGAAGGTGCAGAGTGGCTTCGTTCACGAAGGGCCGGCCAATCACATATTCGTTTGACCCAGGTGCGACGGGGTAAAACCCCAGCGAAGTGAAGACGAGCCACGCGGACATCTGCCCAAGATCGTCATTGCCGACCAGACCGTCCGGTGTTGGCCGATACTGCGACTCCACAATTTGGCGAAGCCTCTCCTGGGTGCGGATTGGGGCATCTGCGTAGTCGTACAGGTAGGCTAAGTGATGACTCGGTTCATTGCCGTGGATGTATTGCCCGATCATGCCGCTGATGTCTTCGACATCCGCGTACTGGTGCGGGTCGACCTTGGCATCGAACATGGCGTCAAGCTTGTCGATGAGTTGTTGCTTGCCTCCCAGCAGGTTGATGAGCCCCTGCTCATCCTGAGGCTGGAACCACGAGTACTGCCAGGAGTTGCCCTCAGTAAAGCCGCTACCCGCTCCCGCCTTTGCAGGATCGAATGGAGCGCGGAAACTGCCATCGGCCAGACGCGGCTCCACAAACCCGTCTTTCGCATTGAAATTGTTGCGCCAGTTGGCGGCGCGCCTGGCGAACACCTCTGCAACATCGCTGCGCTTCATCGCGGCCGCCATGCGGGAGACTGTCCAGTCGTCGAAGGCGTACTCCACGGTCTTTGACGCTGCCTCATCATCGTGGTCCACCGGGACATAGCCGAAGTGCATGTACTCATCCAGGTGACCATACGGACCGTAGGTGGCGCTGGCCACAATTGCATGGAGCGCCTGGTCGGCGTCAAAACCACGGATGCCTTTCATGTAAGCGTCAACGATCTCCGGCACGGCATGGTAGCCAATCATGCACCAGGTCTCCAGCCCCTCCTCCTGCCAGATTGGCAGAATGCCGAACTGACTCTCGCGCTGCGAGGCCAGCATGGAGTTGACCAGGTCGCTGGTGCGCGCCGGGGGCTTGATCAACGTCATCAGCGGCTGTTCCGCGCGAAACGTGTCCCACAAGCTCAGGTTCGAAACAAAGTGGAAGCCCGCGGCGTGGTGAACCTGATTATCGGGGCCGCGATAGTCGCCATCCGAATCCATGCTCAGGTTGGGAGAAATCATGGAATGATACATTGCCGTATAAAGGTTCTTCTCCACATCCGGCGATGCCTTGAAATCCACTCTTTGGAGTTCCGTTGTCCATGCCGCCGTCGCCGCGGAGCGCACGAGGTCAAAATCGAAGCCATGCACTTCGGCTTCCATGTTCGCAATTGCATTGGCTTCACTCACCGGCGAAAGCGCGACCTTCACCACGAGAGGCTGCGATTGCGGCTTGAATGAAAATACCGCGAGGATGCCCCGCCCCTCGATTGCTTGAGTGTCCTCTGGACCGGTTCCGGGAGTCTTGAAGCCGTGATACTCCACCGGCAGAGGCTCGCGGTCGTAGAGGCTGTGCTGCTCAAAAGGCTGCGAGAAGCGCATCGCGAAATAAAGTTGACGTCCTGGCGCCCAGCCGCGGGTTTCGCGCATGCCGGTCACCGTGCCATCTTCACGGATGCGCAGCCGCGACCAAAGCACCTTGCCGGGATAGTTGTAGATGGAAGAACGAAGATCAAGCAGAACATGGGCCGGTTTCCCGGCAGGGTAGGTGTACCGATGTACGCCGACGCGTGCGCTTGCGGTCAATTCGGCATGGATACCGTAATCGAGCAGATCCACCGCGTAATAGCCGGGCTTGGCAACTTCGTGTGCGTGATTGAAGCGGGAACCGTAACCGGATTCAGGCTTGTCCACATCGCCTGGCTCGAGTCGCACATCGCCGGAGACTGGCTGGATTAGGATGTCGCCAAGATCGGAGTGCCCGCTTCCGGAAAAGTGGGTATGAGAGAAGCCGAGGATCGTAGAGTCCTCGTACCGATATCCCGAAGCCCACTTGTAACTCTGCTTGAAGGGGCGAATTTGGGTGTCTGGAGAAAGTTGCACCATGCCGAACGGCACGGTTGCTCCCGGAAACGTATGGCCGTCTGGCCCGGTCCCGACAAATGGATCGACCAAGGCCAGCCTTGCCTGTGCGGCAAGCGATTCCTGTGCCATTGTGACGTGTTGAATTCCCACAAGCAGAACGCAAACGGCAATCGATATAGCTCTTGCGTGGCGGCTGAATCGAAGCCTACCAAAGAACGGCTTCTTGATGGCAATCTCGCCAGCTGCATTCCCGGGCATTGAAGTTATCGAAGCCAAATGTGTCACCCATCCGTGAGCGCTGCGTGCGACAGAGTTGAAGAGAATACGAATTCCCCAGTGAAAGCTGCTGAACCGGCACCGCCACTCGACTTTGCGATTTCGATTCTCGGCAGCTTGCCTTGCGGCAGGTGAAGCGTTACTGCCGGAATGAATGCTCGTCCTAAAGTGTAACGCTCGTTGCTATGACAAACCGAATAGAACACCATGGCGCGCAATTTGAAGCACCCGGACTTGGAACCCGTATCCGCATCGCCCGAAAAACTTCGTGGCTGGCGGATTGAAGCTGCGGTTGCCCCGCGCCAACTCAACGCCGGCATCGCCGAACCCAGAGGTCTGCAATGCTTTCGTTTGTATAAGTCAACGGGGGAAGGCCGGATGGCCTTCCCCCCGATCATCTGGAAATAAGGAACTATTTTGAGAGGCTTACCTTGAAATTCGCGGGCGTTTCAAACAACGATCGCGACGGTTCGCTCAGTTGCACGTTGGTGAGCTGATAGGTCGTTTTTCCGTAGCGCGGATCGTCGGAAATGGACTCTACGACAGCGCCGATGGCCTCAGAGAACCAAGTCTCGGTCACGATCGAGATTGGCTTGTCATTGCCGATTGCCCCGGCAGGGATGGTGCTGGTCTGGCGCGTGCCAGTGCAGTCGACTCCTTCAATGTTGCGAGTTCCCAGGTCTTCTTTCGCGATATTGCGATTTTCGTCGGAAATCACCAACATGCCGTTGTCGGGATTGCTCGTGCGGTCCCTGTTGAAGAACACCTTCCCCGGCGCCGCCTGGCCATTGGTCTCGCTGTCCTTCGCCAGCTTGAGCATGATCTTTGCTCTATCAGTGTCATCAAGTTGCACGTCGCCGAAATCGCGGATACGCTGCATCTTTTCCAGCGTCTTCGAGCCGGGGTCCAGCACAAGGGCCGTTCCGCTGACGGGGTCATCGATGAACACCTTCACCTCGTGCGGCGAGGGATGTTCGGGGTCCACGTTGCCGAATGTTTCTTCGCGCCTGGTTCTGCCTTCGCTATCGCGGTAGAACTTGCTCACGGTGCGGTGGGCAATGCGATTGCCGTCGCCCAGTGTCTGCACGGTCTCAGTGGAAGTGTCGGCCGAATACGGCTTTCCCTTGACCACCTGTGCCTCGGCGCCGGCGATCTCCAGCATCACTTTTTGCTGTGCCTGCTGGCCCTCGCCTGCCTCGTCGTCGACCCGCAGGAACATGGTCTTTTGCTTCTGCCCGGAATCCTGCTGGACGGGACCGGGCTGGCTGGAAGTTATCGGTTTCTCCGCCCGGCCAATGATGGCCGAACCCACTGCGGCCGCAAGCATCAACACGACCACACGATTTCGAAGCAAAGATTCATTTCCGAGAAGGGTTTTCATCACAACTCCTTTTCAATTTGAAAGTCAGAATCTGAAGCCTGGTTTTGAAGGGTTAACGAACGATGCGGATGGCGCGAGGAAGCCCGTCTTCGCCAACCGCAAACTCTGCCAGCATGGTTTGCGCGAGGGCGTCCGCTGGCGTTTGCAAACCGTATTGTTGAAGATCACTCCCTCTCAGCCTCATGCGCACGATGCTCAACTCTGCCGCGGTGGGAAGGCCTTCACTTGCCGGCAGGGGCACAAAAGCATCCAAGGAACTCGATGTTGGTGCCTGCGGCGGAGAAGGATGGTGCAAAGGGGCGCGCGCATTCACGGCTCTGGGTACCGGTTCGGCTTTTGGCGCAACAATCTGGCTCGCGGTGACTGGCGATGAATGCAATGGCCCAGGGCTGACATTGGGCGCCGGCAGAGAATGCGCCTGTTGCGTCTGCGGTTGATGGGTTTGGCGTGAGCGCCAAATGATTCCACCGGTCGTGACGACAGCCAGCAGGATGGCGACTGCGGCCCACGCCCATGGGAACTGCGTGCGAGGCTTTGCAATGGCAGATTTCCTGCTTTCGGCCGCGGCGTACAGCACCCGTTCGAGCGACTCTGGGGCGTCAATGGCCCGATGCTCACGCCCGAGTTCTTCCAGCACTTCGTCCAATTGCTTTTCAGTCATCGACGTTCTCCTTCCGTATCCGCCATCTCCGTACGCAACAGGCCGGCAAGCCTTGCTTTGGCCCGGTGAAGCCGGGAGCGGACTGTGCCAACCGGGACCGCCAGTATGCCCGCGACCTGTTCGTAGCTCATCTCTTCAAGCGCGCACAGAATCATCACTTCGCGGAGCAGAGGCGGCAATTCGTCCATTCCGGCGCGCACTGCAGCAATGGCTTCCTGCCGCAGCAGCAGTTCCGCGGGCCCTTCGTTCACGCAGACCAGTTCCGCCGCGGTGTGTTCCTCAAAATCAAACAGCGCATCTTTGCTGTGTTCCAGGTGCTTCCAAAGCTTCCGCCGAGCGATACCGCACAGCCACGTGGACATGCTCCCTCGCGCGGCATCGAATCGGTCGATCTGGGTGAGAAGCGCGAGGAAGACCTCTTGTGTAATCTCCTCCGCGATCGAGGCATTCCCGCTCATGCGCAGGGTGAACCGGTACACCAGGCCGCCATGCCTCTTGTAGAGCGCTGCAATCGCTTCCCCTCTGCCGGCGAGCGCAGATCGATGCAGTTGCTCATCGGTCAACTCGCTCTCCAGTGACTTGCGCCCCAGCCGCTCAAACATAGGTATCCATGATTACCTGCTGGCGAAGAAAAGTTCCCTTTTGCGAGAAAAAACTTGGGGGCCTCGACCAGAAGGCTCCTTTTCCTTCCCCGGTAAGGCACGGCTCATGAGGCAGGCGGCAGCGAGAGACGTTGGCTAAGCCGCGTAAGGCAATCGTTGTAATGTGTCCCAGAAAAAGCATGCCGCCTGGCTGGTTGGCCAGGCGGCATGATCGCAGCTATAAGTTATGTCTGATTTAGTTTCCGGTTCCGCTGAGGGTTATGCCCTGGTAGCCGCTCTGCGCGTTGTCGAATAACTCCAGCGTCGCGGTGTAGGCGGTGGATGCCGCGGCAGGCCTGAAGATCACGTAGAACTTGCAGGTTGCGCCCGCAGCCAGCGAGGTTCCGCAGGAGTTGAGCTGGTAGAACTCGGCATAGTTTGTCCCGCCGATTCCGATGAAGCCGAATTCTGCGGTGGTTGTGCCGGTGTTGGTTACGGTGATGATGGACGCCAGGCTTTGCGTGCCATGCGTGGTAGTTGGGAACGGCAATGACGTGGTGCTGAAGGTCAGGGCCGCGGTGGCAATTCCTGTGCCTGAGAGCGCGGTGCTGGCATTGCCTGCGCTGGACGTGATTCTCAATGCGCTGGTGAGCGCGCCGGTTGTTTGCGGAAGGAACGAGACCATGGCCGTGCAACTGCTGTTTGCAGGCAGGCTTGCCGTGCAGGTTTCGAGGGTGGTGAAGGACGTCGTGTTTGTGCCGGTGAAGGAAATGCCGGTGATGGCGATGGCCGAGGCGGTTGTGTTACTGATGGTGACGACCTGTCCGGGGCTGACGCTGCCTACATTCGTGGGGGCGAAGGTCAGAGAGGCTGGAGTCATGGTCAGAGGACCTGCTGTGCCGGTTCCGGTTCCGGAGATCGAGATGGTCTGCGGTGAGCCGGCGGCGCTGTCGCTGATCGTGATGGCCGCGGTCAATGCGCCGGTAATGGTGGGTGCGAAATGACCATGGATGGAGCAGTTGGCTCCGGCTGCCAGGCTTGTTCCGCAGCTGTTGGCAAATACGAACGAGGAGGCGTTGGCGCCGGTCAGCGCAATGCTGGTAATCGACAGGGCTGCGCTGCCGGTGTTGGTCATGGTTACGGATTGCGAGCTGCTCGTCGAACCGACAGCTACGGAACCGAAGTTGAGGCTTGTGGCGGACAAAGTTACGGAGGTTGGCGAATAGCCTGTACCGGCGAGAGTGATGGATTGCGGTGAGCCGGTGGCGCTGTCAGTGATAGTGATGGCTCCCGTCATTGCCCCATTTGCAGTTGGAGCGAAGTGCCCGTGAATGCTGCAATTGGCCCCGGCCGCAAGGCTGGTACCGCAGGTGTTGCCAAATACGAATTGAGACGCATTGGCTCCGGTGAGAGCTACGCTGGCGATGGTGACCGCCGTTGTGCCGGTGTTGGTCATGGTCACGTATTGGGAGTTGCTGGATGAGCCAACAAGGACTGAGCCAAAGTTCAGGCTGGTGGCCGTCAAAGAAACTGTGCCGGTTCCGGAAGCGAGGCCGGTGCCGGTGAGGCTGACGGTTTGCGGAGAGCCTGCGGCGCTGTCTGTATATGTGAGTCCCGCCACCTGGCTGCCAGTGGTGGCGGGACTGAAGTAGACAGATACGACGCAGTTTGCGCTCGCAGCCAGGCTCGAGCTGCACCCGTTGATGAAATAGAACGATGTTGAATTTATGCCTGTGAGGGCGATGCTGGTGATGGTTACAGCCGTGGTTCCGGTGTTGGTCAGGGCCACATGTTGTGGTGCGCTTGAGGCACCCACGGTGGTTGCGGGAAATGTGAGGCTGGTGGGGGAGAGAGTAACTGTGCCGGTTCCACCCGCGACGCCGGTGCCGCTTATGGTGGCGTATTGCGGTGAGCCGGCTGCGTTATCGGTGACGCCGACTTCCGCCCCATAGGTGCCCGGAGAGCTACCGGGCTCGAAGAGGACTCCGAACGTGCAGTTTGCCCCGGCCGCAAGAGTTGAGCCGCAGGTGTTTTTGGTGATGGCGAATTCAAGCGAGCCCGCTCCGCCCAGGAATCCGATAGTGCTGATGTTGAGTATCCCGTTGCCGGTGTTCGTGACCGTGATTGTTTGCGCCGCGGAGATGGTGCCATCGGTGACCGAGCCAAAAGCGAGGGTGGTTGGAGAGATCTTGACTACAGGTGTTCCAGAACTGGTGCTGCCCTTGAAAGTGAGGTCAGTCGATGTCCAGAAAACTCCGCCGATATATGACCACACCCGAGCGTAGACGGTTCCGCTTGTCGGTATTCCGGTCACAGCCTGCGATGTCCCAGTGATCGCAGCCGAGCTTTGGAAGATGTCATTCGAACCTACACCTGTGCTGCCGACATAGAGTTCGTACGCGGTTGCTCCGGTGGCCGCGTTCCATTGAAAAGTCACGCTGGAGCCCCCAAGCGAGCTGCCGGGCGCCGGCGTCGCAATCACTGCCTCGGGGGTGCTGAATCCATCCGCATTCAGAATCTGGAACTCCGATAGGCCATCATTCAGCACTGTCAAGCCAGCATCTTCTCCTGGGCACCCGGTGGCATCCTGAATTGCCTCATTGGTTCCGCAGTCTGGGGAGCTCGGAATGTAATCGGAAAAATCCTGGCCATCGTCGAGCGTGTTGTATACCTTTGCTGCATTCGTTGCCGCGGGGCCATACGCTCCATAATGCGCACCGCCGTCATAGGAGAAGTACTGGCCGGCGGTCGTACTCGGGGCCGTATCCACAGCCAGGCTGCCAGGGCTCGAATAGCGCATCAGATCCACGACGGAAGGAACGCCGGTGCCGCCGCTGAAGTCGCAATCGTCGCTCAACGAGCTGCTGTCAGTTGAAATACAAGACGAGGTTCCCAGCACTTCGTCAGTCTCGTGTTGCACGACCGCATAAAAGTCATACTGGCTCGGGCCCTCGGTTCCACCCTGGTCGTCGTAATACAGCGTGATCCCCTCACTTGCCTGAGATGCCGCATCGGCCACGGTCACAATTTCGGCGTAGCAACCGCTGGTACCCGGTGTGCACAAAGCCAAGGCCGGAGTGACGCCCATCAATCCGCTGAATCCCAGCGCCGAGCCCAGAGCCACCGTGACCTCCACATTGCCGCTGCCATAGGGGGTTGCCGCATAGGTGTTGAACGATGAAAGAGCCGAGACCTGGATCGAACTCCTCGGCGTCGTTTTGGTAACTGCTGTGATGTACTGGCTATACGGAACAAGATTGAGATATCCCGTGCTCTCACCAAGGCCGGTAGTCCCGTACTGAACGTAAATACTCGCGTTAGCATTCGTGAAAATCGCATTGTAGTAACCGGCCACGGTCGTATTCAAATAGTTGCAAGTCGAGGCTGCCACATTGGCATCGCAGGTATACACCACTCCGGCCCCAGAGCCGGAGACGTTCGACTTCAGCAGACTTTGCGGCGCCAACTTCAGTTGTGGCTTTGCCGGTTGCACGCTCTGATTCCGAGCGCTGCGCGAAGGTAGCATCACGTGCCTCCGCAATGTTGGGGTCACCTGTATAGCGGAAAACTTTTCGTCCTGGGCGTTGCTTGCCGCAGCGCCGACCAAAAGCATCAATGCCACTGTAATCTTCAAGCCCGCAGACAGGTTGCGGCTCGGCCTCGGTTCCATCGTGCAGTGCACGCCATTCCATTGGGAAGCGCGAATATCCATCGGTTCCATCTGAGTCCTTGTGTACTCGCCCGATCTGGCATCCGTTGGATCCACCGGGACTGGTTTCTACTGCAGGGAAGAAAACCTGCCTCAACGGCAAGAGGGGCAAATTCGCTTGTGTGGCTAAGACTTGATCATGAGCCCGGGATGGCTCCGCTTGGGAAGATGAGCCACCCTTTCCGCAGGGAAGCCGCGCAAAGCGGGATAAGGATGGAGAGGGAAAGCACAAGGCGCGCTGAGAATTGTCCCCACATTTTTCTGCTCCTAAGTTAATTTTCTGTTTCAGTTCATTTACTGGTTCGGGGATTGGCGGCTGACGTCTGCGTCGCAGGTGGCAGAGAACCCCAGCCGGGGGACGGCAACCCTTGGAACTTTCCGCGGGATTGGCTTTTTTTTTGGAAGCTGACCAACAATGCGTAAAAGGCTCGGCTCAGCCCTCATGTTTCTTTTGAGCCATGGATCGTGCGTCTGTAGTGTGCTGTAAAAACCGTGCGAAGGGAGTAAACTTGGCCCTCCAATGGTTCTTCGGAGGGGGCGGTCAGGGTGGAAAGCGTAACGATGTGGCTTGATCTCTGGCGCGATGGGGACCCTGAAGCGATGGAACGGGTTACCTCCCTCGTTTACCAGGATCTCCGCCGCCTGGCTGCGTACCATCTCCAGGCCGAATCGGACGCCGGCATTCTGCAGGCAACCGCACTGGTTCATGAGGTCTATCTGCGGCTCCCGTCCCTCAAGTCCATTGAATGGAAGGGCCGGCCGCATTTCATTTCTGTGGTCACCAGGATCATGCGGCAAATTCTGGTGGACAATGCGCGGGCACGCAACGCTGCCAAGCGAGACGCGGGCGCAGCAGCCGATGTGCCGCTGATTCAAGAACACAAGCCCCTGGATACCCTGGCCGTCGACCAGGCATTGGAGCGGATGTGCCGGCACTATCCGCGCTGCGCCCAGGTTGTGGAACTGCGCTTTTTCGGCGATTTGGACTTCACTGAGATCGCCGACGTCATGAACCTCTCCCTTGCGACTGTGGAGCGCGACTGGCGATTCTCCCGCGCCTGGCTCAGAAAAAGTATCGGAGGGGCGCACGCATGAGCGAGGACAGGCTGCGCGAGCTTTTTGAAGGAGCGGTTGAACTGGGCCCGGAAGAGCGTGCCGGGTTTCTCGCGGCCTCGCGCACCAGCGATGCCGATTTAGCTGATGAGCTTGAAGAGCTGCTGGCAGCCGATGCCGCCGCAATCAAGGAAGAGTTCTGGCAGCAGTCAGCCATCCGGAATCAGGCCCTCGAAAGTCAGGCGACAGAGTCGGCGGTTGGCGAGACCGCGGGCAACTATCGGCTGGTGAAACTGATTGGCAAAGGCGGCATGGGCTCGGTCTACCTTGCGGAGCGGATGGATGAGGAGTTTGAGAAGTTTGTCGCGGTCAAGCTGATTAACGCGGCGATTTACTCGCCTGGGCTCATCACACACTTTCGCGCGGAACGGCAGATTCTGGCCGGTCTGGAGCATCCTTGCATCGCGCGATTGTTAGACGGCGGCGCGCGTGCCGATGGCTTGCCTTACCTGATCATGGAGTACGTCGAGGGCATTTCACCCTATGACTACGCCCGCCAGCACAATCTCTCGACAGCGCAACGCCTGCGCCTCTTTCGCCAGATTTGTTCCGCGGTGCACTATGCCCATCAGCACATGGTGATTCATCGAGACCTGAAGCCAGCCAATATCCTGGTCACCCCGGATGGGACGCCGAAGCTTTTGGATTTCGGGATCGCCAAGGTTTTAGGACCACTGCCTGCTCAGGCGGGAGAAGCGCTGACGGAGCCGGGGATGCTGAAGATGACGGTCCGCTACTCCAGCCCTGAGCAGGTGCGCGGAGAAGCGGTCACCACGGCTTCAGATGTTTATTCGCTGGGCGTCATCCTTTATGAGTTGCTGACCGAGCACTCTCCGTACAGGGATGCCGATCGAGCGACGCATTTGATGATGGCCGCGGTATGCGATGAAGATCCTGCCAGGCCCAGCATCTGGACTGCGAAGCTGAAGGGCGACCTGGACAATATTGTCCTGCGCGCTCTGCGCAAAGCGCCCGTGGAACGGTACGCATCCGTCGACCAGTTCTCGGACGACATTCTCCGTTACCTCGAAGGACGGCCGGTCCTGGCTCGCGGAGACGCTCCACTCTATGTTGCCGCGAAATTCATTCGCCGTAACCGCGTCGTGGTTGTCGCGGCCGCACTTCTGCTCTGCTCGCTGATCGGCGGATTGATTGAAGTGAGCCTGGCCAGAGCGCGTGCCGAGCGTCGCTTCAACCAGGTTCGCCAACTGGCGCATTCCGTCATGTTCGACTACGCCGATGCTATCGACCGCCTGCCCGGCTCCACCCCTGTACGCGCCCGGCTTGTCAACGACGCGCTGACTTATCTCGACAACCTTTCGAAAGAGGCAGACAGCCCTCAACTCCAGCGAGAGATCGTGGACGCGTATGTACGCGTGAGCAATGTGCAAGGCAACGAATACCAGAACAACCTCGGCGATACAGCGGGCTCCATGGCCAGCGCTCACAAGGCGGCGGACTCGGCGGAAAAGCTGTTGCGCGAAGATCGAACACCGCCGGCGCTGGACTCCGCAGCAAGTGCCTTCGCGACCTATGGCGATCTGCTTTCCTCCACCGGGGCTCTGCCTGCCGCAGAACAGGCCTACCACCGAGCCATCGGACTTCGTCAGGAGATCGATGCAAAATCTGCTGGAAGTCTTGATAACAGCCTTGCGCTGTCCACCAGCTTGCGTCACATGGGCGATCTCTACGGGGATATTGGGTCTCAAAACCTGGGCAAAACTGCCGAGTCGGTGGAGTATTACGAGCAGGCCAAGGCGATTGTGATGAAGATGGTGGCGCAGTATCCCGGGAATGGAGAAGCATCCAGGGAGAGCTATGAAACGCTGCTTTCGCTGAGTGCTTCGGAGTCGGGCATTGGCAGGCGTGAGGATGCGGCAAAGGACCTGAACGACGCGTTGACACTGATCGAGAAAGTCAGTGCCGCAGAGCCAAACGACACCAACGTCAATGTGGAACTAGCCAATGCGGAGGCGCGATATGGACAAATGCTGATCGACAACAGAGATGCTTCAAGCGCTGTTCCGCACCTGGCACATTCCGTTGGAATTCTGAAGAAACTCTCGGACGCCGATCCGGGAAACACAATCTATCGCAGAGGGGAATCAGTGGTGGAAAGCCAGTGGGCTGCCGGGCTGCGCGGTTCAGGACAGGCTGCGGAGGCGGTGGCACATAATGAGCAGGCGCTGCGGCTTGCACAGGCGCTGAGCCACGACACGCCGGCCAGCCCGCAGTATCGTTCCGACGTAGGAATCAGCGAGCGCAAACTCTCCGATGGATTGCTGGCCGCGGGAGATGCAACAGGCGCTCTGAATTATGCGCAACTGGCGGCGCAGATCCTATGCCAGGGTAAACCGGCTCCCGTCGCCTTCATCCTCGCCAATTGTGGTCGATCGCTGGTTGCATCCGGAAACGCACACATCGCATTGCATGATTCGAACTCGGCGCTGATGGACTACCGAAAAGCTGAGAAGATTGCTTCAGAGCGGTCGCAAGCTGAGCCGTCGAATGCCATCTTTCGCTCCGACTGGGCCCGGTCGCAGGCCGCACTCGCCGACGGATTCGCGAAGACAGCTGATTACAAGGCAGCCTGCGGCACCTATCAGGAAGCCTTGAATAACTGGTCCATCCTGCGCCAGGCAAAATCCCTGTCCGCCGAAGATGCACATCGCGCCGACCAAGCAGAGCACGCTTCCGCAGCACTGCCATCCAGGCCATGAAATGGAGTCAGATTGGCGTTCTTTCGAGCGGGATGAAGCTTTCGACACTCGTGGTCCATCCTCGCGGGCAACTGGACCGGATTTAAGGAAACCTCACGCTTGACGCGCTTCTTAAGTTACGCAGGAAAATCTTCCCGTAGAATTTTCGCATGCGCTCTGCTTTGATGGATGCCCGTTTCGGTCCACGTGTGCCGGTGTTTACCGCACTTCTGGTTCTCGCCTTCGCGTTCCAACTGGTCCATGGGCAAACGCCGTCCGGCCTCCAGCCGCTGAATGCGGCAGAGCAGAAGATGGCCATCGAGATCGACGGGCACCTCGAAGAGGACCGCCAGCTCCTCGAACAACTCGTCAATACCAACAGCGGCACCATGCACCTGGCAGGCGTGGAAGCGGTGAAAGACATGCTCATGCCCCGCTTTCAGGCGCTGGGATTCCAGACGAGGTGGGTTCCCATGCGGGCGGAGACAGGACGCGCCGGCGACCTGATTGCCGAACAACTTTGTCCACAGGGCGAAGGCCGCTGCGGCGTGCGCCTGCTGCTGATCGGGCACATGGATACGGTGTTCGAGCTCTCAAGTCCGTTTCAAAAGTACGCGCCTGTTCCCGGCGCCGAAGGCAAAACTGCAACCGGCCCGGGCATAGCTGACATGAAGGGCGGCATCGTCATCATGCTTGCCGCTCTGCGCGCCATGCGAACCGCGGGGGCGCTCGATCATGCGGAGATCCGCATTGTGCTCAGTGGTGATGAGGAGCGCACCGGCTCGCCCATTGAAGCAGCGCGGCGGGACATGATCGAAGCGGCAAAGCACAGCGATGTAGCCCTGGAGTTCGAGCCCAGCGCTCGCATCCATGGGCAGGACGCGGTAAGCATCGGCCGGCGAAGCTCGACAACATGGCATCTGCAGGCAACCGGCTTGAGCGGACACTCCTCGCAGATCTTCGGAGCATCGCTTGGCTATGGAGCTATTTACGAGATGGCGCGCATCCTCGACGCCTTTCGTCGTGAGCTGCCTGAGGACGGCCTGACCTTCAGCCCGGGCCTCATTCTGGGCGGAGCGACCGCGGAACAGAATGTCGAGGCAACCGGCGGCACTGCCACGGGCAAGTCCAACGTCATCGCCGCATCCGCCATTGCCACTGGCGATATTCGCACTCTCGACAATGAGCAAACCCAGCGTACCGAGGACACGATGCGAAAGATTGTTGCCGCGCACCTGCCGCAGACGGATGCCAAGATCACTTTCGATGAAGGCTACCCGGCTATGGCGGCCACCTCGGCCGGCCGCAACCTGATGCGGCAATGGAGCGACATCAGCGTTGCGCTCGGTCTGGGCCCGGTTACCGAGGCGGGAGTGCTGACGCGCGGCGCAGGGGACATTGCGTTTGTTGCCCCGTACATCCCTGGCCTTGTGGGTGTGGGCATGCTGGGCGAGGGCTATCACGCGGAAGGCGAAAAAGGCTATCTGGACTCGATAGCGCCGCAGGCCAAGCGCAACGCGGTCCTGATGGAGCGCCTGATTCTGGAACCCTCGGGAAGCGCGCTAAAGCAATAGGTTCGCGAAGCTCCTAGAAGATGTGATATCGAATGCCCGTGCTCACCCCGTAGGAATTCATTGAACCGAATGTGAACTGCGGCCAAATCTGGTATTCAGCATCTGCCAGGCAGAAGCTGATCCTGTGGGTCCAGCGGTAGTCGACGCCGCCGCCCGGAGCGATGACCAGATAATTGCCCTGGGCGTAGTTGTAGGGAAAGTAGAACTGCCCCAGGCCGACCAGGCCCTTGCCGTAGACCTGAAACTTGCCAAAGCTGTGATGGTATCGCGGCCCTGCAAGCCACGTGGTGGCGTGAAGCTGGTTGGTCTCATGGAACATCAGAAACCTGGCTTCGGCTTCTACGCCGAAACGCCGACGGGTGTCGAGATCCACCACGCCTGTGATGCCCAACAGCTTTTGCTGGCCGTATTGCACTTCGTAGCCGGAGGCGGTTGCGCCGGCCGTGAGCGAAATACCGCCTTTGTCTCCGCTGAAAACCACCTGGGCCTGGGCGGTGCGCGCCATGCACATCACCGCCACGAACAGGAGGACCAGGAAGATCGCGCTGCCCATGCGCGCAGGAACGAGTCTCTCGCGGGCCGTCTTGCAGGAACTGTTTGAGCTCTTCATCTCTCTTTTCCCTAGCCTCACGAGCTGTGCTACTTGGTAATTGTAAGTGTTACGTTCTGGTATTGTGCGACGTTACTGTTCTGGCCCACGCCAGCCACCTGAATGATGTAGGTGCCGGGCGCGGCATAGTTTTGGCTGAAGCCGCCAGAGCAACCCGTAGCCAACAGAGCGGCGCCAGACAGAACAAGAATGAGAACCACGCTCCACAGGTTTGCGTTACGCTTGCGGAACCGCCAGAGAAACCCGCCAAACGCCAGGCTGAAGGGGAAGAACAATGCTGCGAGTTCTGCCTTTTCCCTGCCGGGTCGGCTGTTCATTGCGGTGGCGCCGCCGCCAAGAGGGTTATTGGTGTCGATGGTGAGCGTTGAGCTGGCAGTTGCATTCGCCGCCAGCGGTACCAGGATCGGAGAGAAGTGGCAGTTGACTCCGGCGGGAAGTCCAACGCACCCAAGGGCGATTGAGTCGGCGAAGCCGCTCACGGACGCCAGTGATACGGCTAGATTCGAGTTTTGTGTTACGGCTATGCTCACGGTTCCGGGTGTGACGGTGATCGAGTACGAGGATGCCTGGCCGGTGATTGAGATGGGTCCGGACTGAGAGGCACCGTGCAGAGTGTCGCCTGGATAGTAGGCGATGATCGAATAGCTGCCGGTGTTGAGCTCGGGGGTCATGGTGGCCACTCCGTCAGCGTCCAGTGTTGCCGTACCGACTACCGTCGATCCGTTCTTGAAAGTGACGGTGCCAGTGGGTACCGGGCCCGATGTCCCGCTATTTTCAACCGAAGCGATCAGAATCGTCTGGGGGTTCGCACCGGTAGTTGTAGCAGTCGTAAGACCCGTTGTGGTGGGAATGCTGCCGACGACCTCGGAGACCTGCGCCGATGTGCTGCCGGAGTCGTTCGTATCTCCGGCGTAGACAGCGGTGATCTGGTAAGTTCCGGCGACAAGGGTAGCGTTGGTTACGGTCGCCGTGCCGGCCGAGTTCAGCGTCGCCGAGCCGAGGGCAATAGCTCCGTTGGCCCCGTTGGCGAAGAAGTTGACCGTTCCGGTGGGCTGGGCTCCGGTGCCAGTGACGGTGGCCGTGTAAGTGATGGTTGCCAACACCAGTGCGGGATTCGGTGTTGGCGCCACCACGGTTTTTGTCGTGGCCTGGTTGACTACCAGGGAGAGGGTAACAGAGCTCTTGGCGTCGTCCGCGTTTCCGCTGTAGCTGGCAACGATGGAGTGCGTTCCAGGAGCCAGGGTGCTGGTATTGACCGCGGCTGTTCCGGCTGCGCTCAGTGTGATCGCGCCCGCTCCCAGCGTAACCGTTGTGCCATTGAATGTATCGGTGAAGGTTACGGTTCCGGTGGGTGTCACGGTACCGGTGCTGGGTGCGACCGTCGCAGTGATGGTCTCCGCAGTGCCGGCGATTCCTGGATTTGGCGCGGCGACTGCCGTGGTTGTGGTGCTTACCTGGTTCACAACCTGCGGAGTGGCCAGCGTAGCGGTACTGGCGGCAAAGTTGTTGTCGCCTGAGTAATTGGCCGTTGCGCTATAGGTCCCCACCGGCAGCGTGGAGATGGCGGCTATTCCAGTTGCCGGATTACCACTCAGCGTCGCAGTGATCGGGTAAGTGGGCGTTGTTTGCCCTTGAGGAACAATGACGATGTTCACCTTCCCTGTGGCAGCGAGGGTACCGCTGTTGGGAACGGAAACCGTGAAAGTGACCAGCGTTCCATAAGTTGACGGGTTGGGCGCTGAAGTCACGTTGACTGTTGAAGCGACAACCACATCCTGGTTGAGGGTGCCAATGCTGCCGTGAATCAGGTTGACAGTGTTCGGGGTGTAGGTGGCCGTGATAGTGTTCACTCCCTGGACCAGGGCCGCGGTCGTGTAGGTGGCGACACCCGCCGTAATGGGAACGGTGTTGTTGGTCAGGGTGGCTGCGCTGTCGCTGAAGGTGACCGAACCGTCCAGCGGAAATGCGCCTCCGTCGGCCACAGAGACCGTTGCCGTGAAGGTGACACTGGCGCCCAGCGCGGAGGGGCTTGCGGGAGCGGAAGCCAATGCAACCTTGGTTGCTTCATACACGGTCTGGGCTACCGTTGCCTGCGAGCCGGAAGGAGTGGGAAGGTGGGTGGCGTCCCCGTTATATACAGCGGAGATGCTATGCACACCCACGGCGAATCCCGCATTGTTGTAAACTGCGACGCCTGCCCCGTTGACCGTGATTGGATTGCTAAGGGTAGTGGTTGCGCCGTTGAAGGTGTCCTGGAAGGTGACTGTGCCTGTGAGAGCACCGGTGCCTGCCCCGGAGGTGACGGTAGCCGTGACCGTCACGTCCTGCCCAAATTCGGAGGGGTTGGGCGACGATTTGAGGCTGATGGTTGTTGAATTGACGGCGGTACCATCGCCTACCAGGACAATATCCAGCAGACTGTTAATGGTGTTGTTGGCGACGTCCACGTTGCCGAGTACTAGCCCGGGCAAGGTAGCCGGATTGATGGAAGTGGACGAGGCAAAAATGGCGCCGACGTTGCAATCGGCATCCTGGGAGAGTGCGAAAGACAGCGGGCCGCACGTGGTGGAGGCTGCATCAACCTGCGCGTTCATGTCCGGAGTGATGGCGGTTATGCTGGAAGACGCATTGCCGTCATTCTCCACTTCCTGCGTCTGAGGGGTGGATACCTGCCCCTGCCGAACCGGCGTGGCCTGGTAGTTGAGCACGGACTTGTTGCTCTGAACCTCGTTGATGAGCATGTAGTAGTAGTCGGCGTAGTAGACATTGCCCAGGCCGTCGAGGGTGATTCCGAACGGCGAATACACCGGTGCCGGATAGGGAGTGTTCGGCGGATAGAGAGTGTTATCGGGGAAGAGCGAGGGCTGCAGATTCTGGGCGATCGTTTCCACGTTGCCCGCGGTAATGTTGACCTTGCGTACGCATTGATTCCCGGTGTCTGAGATGTAGACGTTCATTGCGGCATCGGTGGCGACGCCTTCCGGTGTGTTGAGAGTGGTGCCGGGTGTCGCGAATGTGCTGATGGTGCTGTTCGCGGTGACGGCGCCGTTGGTCGCATTCACCTCGCGGATTACGTTGTTGGCCGAGTCGGCGATGTACATGTTTCCATTCAGGTCGAATGCAACCGAGTAGGGGAGGCTGAGCCCGGCTTTGAATGCTGGACCGCCATCGCCGGTATAGGTTCCCCTGCCGTCTCCGAACCCGCTGCCTGCGCCATCGCCGGCAATGGTGCTGATGATGCCGGTGACCGCATCGACTCTGCGAATGACCTGGTTGCTTGTGTCGGCGATGAGGATGTCTCCAAAGGCGTCAATCGCTACGCCCTGGGGGTTACTGAGCTCAACACCGGCCCCTGTTGCCGGACTGCCGTCGCCGCCATACCCGGCTGTGCCGTCTCCCACCGCGGTGGTGATGATGCCGGTGGCGGCATTGATCTTGCGGATCACGTTGTTGCCGCTGTCGGCAATGTACAGGTTACCCGCGCCATCGAGCGCCAGACCGGTGGGTGCATTGACAGTCACTGTCGACAACGGGTTGGACGGCACTTCGCCATCGCCGCTATAACCCGCTCCGCCGGTTCCCGCGATGTCGACGATGATCCCCGCGCCGGAGCAGGTAACGCCCGCCAGAGTTGGGCTGGTGGCGCTGAAGCAGACCATGCGCACTTCGTTGTGCGCACTGTCAGCGATATAGAGGTTGCCGGCGCCGTCCAATGCCACTCCGGCCGGTTGCTTCAGGTCTGCCGAGGTTGCTGGAATGCCGTTCCTTGTCGAAACAGTCAGGGTCTTCTGCCCTGCGAACGGGATGATGTTCCCTGGAGTCAGCACATCAAGCCCACCCTGCCCGACGCCAGACAGGTATGCAGTGCCGAGGACATTCTTGTTCACGTCCAGCAAAACCACTGCGCCGGTGCGAATGCCGGGGTAAGCCGGCGTAAAGGTCACGGACTGATTGCAAGTGGCGCCCACGGTAAGGGCGGCCGAGGCACAGGTTGAGCTGCCGCTGCCGGCCGTAAAGTCAAGGCTTGCCGCGCCGCTGGTCAGGACTTCGACTGTTGCCACTGCCCCGGCCGCCGAGGCCGTTACCGGCACAGTCTGGGTTGCCGGAGTTCCTAGAGTCTGCCAGGCGGAAAAAACAGCCTGCGCCTGTGCGCCGGCGGCAACCATCAGCACGCCTGCAACTGTCAGCAATCCCAAGACGAGGCTGGTGGCGGAGTGTTTCGCGCTGCCGCGTCCGCCGATGGGGTTCGCCGGAGTCTCAAGATCCATCGCTCGAGCCGGAATCAGCTCGCTGCGCAGGGTTTTCTGGTCTTTCATTCTGGTTTTCCTAGCCATTGGCATCTCGTCTCAACTTTTCTTCGCGGGAGCGAATTGGTTAACAAATTCAATTACTTGTGCCCAAAGACGCTTGGTAGCCAGAGTATATCGGTTACAGAAGTTTAAACCGATGGCACTTTTTGGTTACCAACTGTGCTCTAAGTGGCTATATACCGTCCAGGTCCAGGCACGAAAATCCGGCGGAAGTCATTCAGAATCCGCCATTCTTCGTCCCTGCTGGTTCAACATCGGCAAGCGGGAGTAATCTGGTGAGACCATGAGTCCATCCGCACAGCAGCCGCAATTGAATCTTGCCCAGACCTCTGACTATCGTGAGTCCTATGCCAACAGCGTTCAGGTGCGCGTGAGTGTGTGGGACTTCCAGCTGGTTTTCGGCCTTGCCTCCAGCGAAAGCCCAGAGCAGGTGACGATCCGCAACCACCAGGCGATCTTCCTCAGCCCGCAGCAGGCCAAGGCGCTGTGGAATGTGCTGGGACAGAACCTGGCCCAGTATGAACAGGCCTTCGGCACACTGAACCTTGAACCCCACGGCCACAGCTTTCCGCAGGGACCGGTCAATTAGATGCAAGGCGCTGCAAAGAGGAGATTGAGGCACACGGACTGAGGGACCTGGAACCGAATTCCATGGGCCAGGGGTTCCGGGCAACTCCGATGGGGGCTGGTGTTTGCGCTTGAAACCGAAAATGCAGCCGCGGCTGGATGCGCCGCTCCCGCTCTGGATGATCTTTCCGGTGACCTTTGCGGCGTTGTATGCCAGCCACTTCACCCTGCTGCGGCTACCTTATTACTGGGATGAGGCGGGTTATTACATTCCGGCGGCGTGGGACTTTTTCCGCACCGGCTCCCTGATCCCCATCACCACGCTGTCCAACGCGCATCCGCCTCTGCCCAGCATTTATCTCGCTCTCTGGTGGAAGATCTCCGGCTTTTATCCCGAGGTCACGCGGGAGGCGGTGCTGATGGTTGCGTCGCTGGGACTGCTGGCAGTGTGGCGGCTAGCCTTGCGACTGGTGGGCGTGGCCAGCGTCGCCTTCTGGACGGTCGTCCTCACCGGGATTTATCCCATCTGGTTTGCCCAGAGTTCGCTGGCCCACGCTGACATCTTTGCGGCCACTTGCACCCTGTGGGGCCTGGTCTACGCTCTGCCGGAGACCGGCCGCAAGCCCTGGGCGGCGGCTCTCTGGTTTGCCGCCGGGGCTTTGTGCAAGGAGACGGCCATTGCGATTCCGCTCACCCTGGCGGTCATCTCGGTGGTGGAAGGCCTGAGAATGCAACAGCAAAGGCGGTGGCAGCGTCTGAGCGAGGCGGCCTGGCTCCTCAGTTGCGCGCTCCCCCTTTGCAGCTGGTACGCGTATCACCGCTTTGAGACCGGCTTTCTCTTCGGCAATCCTGAGTTCCTGCGCTATAACGCCCAGGCCAACCTGGACCCGCTGCGGATCCTGGCGGCATTTGGCCACCGGATCCTGCACCTTACCGCCCACATGAACCTGTTTGTCCCCGTGCTGCTGACCTGTGCGGCGATGCTGCTGGACCCGCGAAGAGACGAAAATGGGCGGGAACGCGCCAGAATCGGAACGGGTCCGCTGCAGAAGATATTTCTGCTGTTGGCGGTGAATGCGCTGCTCTTCAGCGTGCTCGGCGGGGCGCTGCTGACGCGTTACCTGTTGCCCATGTACCCGCTGGTGCTGCTGATGGCGGTGACCACGTTTCACCGACGGGTGCCGTTCTGGCACGCTATGGCGGTCTTCTCGGCAGCGGCGTTTGTTGTCGCCCTGTTCATCAATCCACCCTACGGATTTGCGCCTGAGGACAACCTGGCCTACTCGCATGTCATCCGGCTCCAGCTCAAGGGAATCGCGCAGCTGAACAAACGCTATCCCGGAGCGACTGTGCTTTCCGCGTGGCCCATGACCGACGAGCTCACCCGGCCCGAGCTCGGCTACGTGAAGCAGCCAGTCGACGTATACAAGCTGGAAGACTTCACTGCAGCGCAGGTTGACCGCGCCGCCGAGGAGCCGGGAAAGTTCTCCGCTGCGCTGGTCTTCTCCACCAAGTACGACCCGCCCCATCCTTTATTTACCCTGGGCGCCAAAAGTGCCGAACTGGACGAGAAATACTTTGGCCTGCACCACGATCTGCCCCCGGAGGAGATTGCCCGCCGCCTGGGCGGCCAGCTGGTCTGGGAAAACGTTGACCAGGGCCAGTGGGTAGCGCTGATCCGATTCGAGCGGGTGTTGGCAGCGCGGACCGAGATTCCGGCGCCTGTCGTGGGAGGCAAGTAGCGCACGACTTTCCTCGGCGTAACAGGCATCGACAGGTTCCTTCCGAACGAGCTTCGGATTTCCTAACGAATCTTCGCTCCCCGGCATATCACTGCAAATTCGCCGATTTTTTCTCATTGCTTTCATTCATTTTGTCCGCCCGGCGATTTAGCGTTGGGGGCCGGAGGATCACTATGAGAATTTCCCCATTCAAGTTAGCCCTCGTCTTTGCCGCTCCGTTCGCATTGCCGGCATGCTCGATAGCCCAAACCAACGCCCAGGCGAACGTTGTCAACACCTCTCCATCGCATGTAGACGAATTGGTGGTGAGCCGCAGCGTCTACCAGGGAACTGCCTCGACAGTTACGATTGGCGAGACACTGCCGCTGGGATGCCAGGGCGGCCTTACCGGCTTGACGGTCGATGTGCCCAACACTTCAGGTGGCACCGACGCGATAGCCGTCCCCTGCGGCGTCGCCTCAGACAACGGCGAGTACCCAAATCTGCTCGACAACCACAACGTCTGGAACAATGCCGGCTCCGACGGCAGTTTCGGCGTGACCTCCCCAATATTCCTGGACTATCTGACACCGGACGGCGTGGCGATAGGCACTCACGCCATTCCCACCGATCGTATTGTTACGAGCTTCAGTTCGAAGTCCGAGCTGGCCCTGAACCGCTCCGTTGACGGACATTCTGTGACGTTTATGGGATACGTGGGTGGCGTGGGCTGCGGAGCCACCAAGATCTCTCACACTCGCCCGAACCTTCTCGACGTTTCCGCATCCAACACCCCGGGCGTCTGCGATCCCACCAATCCGGTGATATCGACGTTTGTCAGCGACCCGGTTGTCCCCTCGGCATTTTACCGCGCAGTGGCAGAGGTGGATGTCCTTGGTCACGTCTACATCACCGATGGCAATGCCTACAGCGGAGACAATGGCCGCGCCGCCATCAAGGGTGAGAACGGCTTGTACTACATGGTAGGCAACGATAACTCCGGCAACCTGGGCAAGAAACAGATGTTGACCACCTACGACGGGATCGATCTGGTCAATTCAACCGGGGTCGAAATGCTTAAGGCTCATCAGCAGCCGGCGCTCCCACCGGATATCGCCATGATTGGGCGCCTCTTGTTTGCCGGCGACAAGCCCGGCAAGGACACCAACTTCCGCGGCCTGACAATTTTCAACAACACCCTTTACGTCAGCAAGGGCAGCGGTGGCAATGGCATCAATACGGTGTACCAGGTAGGCAAAGCAGGGACGATGCCAACCGGTTCCGCGGCTGAACTTGAAACTGTGCCCATTACCATCCTGCCCGGATTTCCCAACACCGCGGCCAGCACCGGCACTTCTTTCCCCTTCGGCATGTTCTTTGCCGACGCAAATACCCTCTATGTCTGCGATGAGGGCGACGGCACATTGGTCACGCCCGCCGTCAATGGCAATGTGGCGGATGCCCAATCCCAGGCCACTGCCGGCCTGCAGAAATACCGCCTGATCAACGGCACCTGGGTGCTCCAGTACATTCTGCAAGACGGACTCGACATTGGAATCCCGTACAGCATTACACAATACCCGAGCTCTCTCAATCCAGCTACCGGCGGGTGCCGCAACATTGCCGGATACGTCAACCGGGACGGCACAGCCACCATCTTCGCCATCACATCCACCATCAGCCCCAATGGCGACACCGGAGCAGACCCGAACAAGCTGGTGAAGGTCACCGACCTGATCAGCGCCACAACTTTGCCCACGAGCGGCAGTGGTTGGGGCCAGTTTACGACGATCAAGTCTGCCAACGCTGGGGAAGTGCTTCGCGGAGTTGCCTTGGCTCCTACCGACTACACCGGTAAATAGGCCAACTGAACTTACAACCGCGCCGGAGCTGCGACGTCACCGCAGCGCCGGCGCTTCTTTCTATGGTCGTTTCCTCTGTGTCAATTCCTATGGGGAAATCAAGCCGAACCCGTCCCTTGCGATGCTGTATGCTGAGAGCACCGAATAAGGTGCTCGCTCCGGAGGCAGAAATGATCGATATCACAGCCGACATCCAATCCCTGACGACCTTCCGTCGTTCTTCGAGCGACTTCCTCAAGCACCTCAAGAAAAGCAAACGGCCGATGGTTTTGACTGTGAATGGGAAGGCTGCGGCTGTGGTCCAGGATCCTGAAGCGTATCAGTGCCTGCTCGACATTGCCGCGCAAGCTAGCGCCGAAGAGGGCATTCGCCAGGGGCTTGAAGATGTGAGGAAAGGGAAGACGCGCCCGGTAAGGGAGTTCTTCAGTGAATTCGAAGCGGCCCATGGCATATCAAGTTAAGATCGGGATCCGCGCAGAACGGGATTGGGCCAACCTATTCGATCAAATCCATGCAGGAGATTCCGCTGCCGCCTTGAAGTGGTACCGAGGGCTGAAACTGGGAATTTTGAGCCTGGAAGAGATGCCAAATCGCTGCCCGGTGACGAGGGAATGCGATCAGCTCCGCCACCTGCTCTGCGGTCACAAGCCGCATGTCTATCGCGTAATCTATCGGGTGCTGGAGAAAGAGAATCAAGTGGAGGTGCTGCATATTCGCCACGGCGCCAGAGAGGATTTTGCCGGCAGCGAGCCCAGGTGAGTCTTGGATGAGGCAGCTCTGGCGGAGGATCGATGGAAGTCAATTCGCACGATGTGCTTTTGGTCATTGATGTCCAAAACGATTTCTGTCCCGGCGGCGCGCTTGCCGTTGCCGGCGGAGACGAGATCGTCCCAATCATTCATCGCGTTGCAGCGGCGTTTGACCATGTGATTCTGACGCAGGATTGGCACACAGTTGGCCACTCTTCCTTCGCTTCCGCGCATGCGGGAAAGCAGCCGTTTGAGCAGATCGAAGTCAGCTATGGGATGCAGACGCTCTGGCCGGATCACTGCGTCCAGGGCAGCTTCGGCGCGCAGATTCACCCGGATTTGCAACTGACAAAAGCAGAACTCATCCTGCGCAAGGGCTTTCGTCCGGAGATCGACTCCTATTCGGCCTTTTTTGAGAATGACCGAGCCACCGCGACAGGTCTCGGCGGCTATCTGCGTGAGCGACGCCTGACCCGCGTCTTTCTCGCCGGGCTGGCGTATGACTACTGTGTCGGCTATTCGGCGCTCGATGCGCAGCGGCTCGGCTTCGAGGCAATCGTGCTGCGCGATGCCTGCCGCGCAATCGACCTTGGCGGATCGGTTGCCGCCATTGAGTCGGAATTCGCGCAGGCTGGCGTGAGGTTGATGGAGACCGCGGAGATCCCGAGCTGAGTTACTTTGGCGCAGGATCAGGCGAGGCAGCCTGGTCCAGCTTGGTGATGTGGATCGTGGCCTGAGTCTCCGGAACGATGCCGTTGTTTACCTGGACCTCTACCGGTTTGCCCAGCAGCAGCAGCCGTTGAGGCGCTTTGCCCCGGGCTGGAACAATCAACCGCTGAGTCACGGAAGTTGAGTCAGTGCGTGCGGTGACAGCCACTTGTACGGCTGCGAACCCGTTGTTGGCCACGTTGATGTTCACCAGCCAGCTGCCAGCCTGTTCCGGCGAGGGAAACACGCTGGAGATGGTGAGGTCAGGCAGGCCTTTGTCCGTATTGACCCAGTCATTGAAGAACCAGGAGAGATCGCTTTGGGTCCCTGCCTGTTCCAGCAGCTTTTCAAAGGGGCTTGGGCCCGTATCGCGGCCGTAACCCAGGCTCACATCCGCGGCAGGGTCATAGGCCCGCAGTGCTGCGGAGAGGGTTGCGTCGCCCACCAGCTCGCGCAGCATCCAGAAGACGTAGGTCGCCTTTGTGCGGTAGTAAACCGGTGAAATGGCCTCGGCCAGCGGCTGGCCGACACTGGTGCCAGGACTATCCGGCTCGACTAGAGCGAGAGCCGGCCGTCCAGCCTCCAGTGACTCCAGCGCCTTGTCGCGGCCCTGCTGCTTTTCTACCCACAAGGTGCCCATGAAGTGTGCCACGCCCTCGCTGAGCCAGGCCCGCGGCGACTCCATCCAGGCGTGGGTGAGCGCGTGCGCCATCACGCCATCCAACTGTTCGGGAGCGGCGGCGCGGATAGCCGTGGCCAGCATGGAGCCGGTTTCGTACGGGGCATCCTGCGCGTCGGGAAGATCAAGCAGGGTGAGCTGGGAGCGAGGCCGTTGCCCGAGCCAGCCCTGCAGGAAAGGTGTCACGGCGTTTGCCGCGTCGGCCCATGCGGGAACGGCCGCATCGTCGTCCGGCAGAACCCAGGCCACGGTGTTGGTGGCGTTGCGCCGAGTGCGAATGGCAACAAAAAGGCTCGGTGCTTCAAAGCCGAGTGTTTCGCTGCCACTGTCGGCGGTCGCAACGCTCAGCACTTCATCGCCGAGTCCGGCAGAGTTGGTCACCGTGAGCGCCGCCGCGCAGCCGTTAATCAGCGCAACCGAGGGAGCGTGGCCCCGAGGGAATTCCGTGGTCAGGCGAAGACGAAAGTGAGCACCGGAAACGCGAAGCTTGTGCTCGCCGATCTCATCGAAGAGGCGCGCGCCGTCGCCCAGGATGACGGGGACGCTCGACACCGGGTACCAGACCACGTTGCCAAAGCCGCGCAGGCCGGTAAAGTCGACGCCGATCTGGTCCCAGTCCGAATGGAGAGCAACATCGTCCGGGGTTCCAATCACCAGCAGCCGTTGCGCATTGGCGGGGATGGTTCCGGAATAGGTGGCGTCAAGTTGCAGAACGCCGCCCGGCGCAAGCGGCTGGGCAAGCGGCACGGCCGCCTCGTGCAACTGGCCGGTGTGGTCGGCATCGGAGTTGAGCACTGCGGTCGTGAACGCAATCTCGCGCCCGCCCACGCGGATCCGCTCCCAGTTGAGTGAGGAGGAGATTTGCAGCGGGATATGCGCCAGCGCCTTGTTGCCGTCGTTGCGCACGGTGACCAGGGCTCGCACCGCGATGTGCTTCTCGAGCGGGCGCAGGCGCACGTCCAGATCGAAGTCGGTAAAGGTCACGGACTGCCGCTCCGCGTCCTCGGCGGTGGGCGCGTCGGTGACCTTGATGGGCGTTGCACCGGGGCCGGTCTGGGTGTTTGTCTGCCCGGTCGCATCGGTGGAACGGGAGAAGATGACCTTGCCGCCGGGCTGTTTGGCTGGGGTAGTTTGGGTGGCCGGACTGGCTTGCGCGGCGGAATCCGGAACTGGCGGTGTAAAAGTGGTGGTTTGCGCCGTCGAGGGGAGTGCCGCGAAGCCAGCAGCTAGCGACAAAAGAATGCCGGCGCGAGAGAACGTCATGAGCCCAGGCCTTTCTGTTTTCCTGGTTTGGACGCGCTGCTGCGAGCTGAGTCACCCGTGCTCGTCAGTCGGGCATTGGCGCGGCGCTGGCGAAAGGCTTCGTAGAGCACGACGGCGCCGGCGGCGGAAACGTTGAGGGAACTGACTCCGCCGGCCATGGGAATGCGCAGCAGGTGGTCGCAGGTCTTGCGGACCAGGTCGTGCAGGCCGGCGCCTTCTCGGCCGAGAACCAGCGCACAGTCGCCACTGAAATCGAACTGGTCGTAGTCGGACTGGCCGCGCTCGTCCAGGCCAATCACCCAGATATTGCGTTCCTTCAGCTCTTCCAGCGCGCGGACAAGATTGACGACGCGCGCTATGCGCAGATGCTCGGAAGCCCCGGCGCTTGCCTTGATCGCGACCGGACTGAGTGGCGCGGAGCGTCGCTCGGTCAGGACTACACCATCCACGCCTGCTCCGTCGGCCACGCGGAGCAGCGCGCCAAGGTTCTGCGGGTCTTCCACGCCGTCGAGGGCCAGCACCAGCCGCCGGGCGCCGGAAGCGTTGGGTGCGTAGAGGTCTTCGATGGATAGAAAATCCTGCGCCTTGACAATTGCGACAACACCTTGATGCGCTGGCGTCTTGGCCATCACCGTCAGTTGGTCGCGAGATTCCTGGCGGACGCGGATGCCGGCCTGACGCAGGGCGTTGGTGAGGCGTTCGAGGCGTTGATCGTCGCGTTCGCGGGCTACCAAAACATGGTCGAAGCGGCGGTGGCCGGCCTTGAGCGCTTCTTCCACCGAGTGCACGCCGTAAAGAACTTCCATGAAGGATAGTATATGTGGCTTTGGCCTACGGTCTCTGACTTCCCAGGGTTGCGACGTTTTCGTGGACCTCTTCGACCGGGATCTCAAGGCCGCCGATGTGATCGCTGGCTACATCATGCACGCCGATCCGCAGAAAATAATTCCCCTTCACAGGAACAGCGATCTGCTGCTGCACCCCCAGCCCGCTGGCCAGCATCTGGCGATAGTGGGCATCGGTCACATTGAGCACGGCGGTGGTCAGCAGGGAATTGACCTGGGCGCCAGCCTGGTCGAAGACCAGCGTGACAAACTCGACCGTGCCGTGATGAAAGCCATTCGCATTCGGCGCAAGGCGCAGGGCATGAGCATCGGCGTGGATGTGTACGGTGTAGACGCGGAACGGCTTTCCCTTGTATTCGGGATTCATGTAGTTGTCGGCGGGAAGTGGCGCCTTCTTGTCCAGCTTTACAACTTTGTCGTCAATGGAGAGCGCTGCGGTGAAGACAACTTCGGTGGGCGGAACGGCTCCCAGCTGCATGGTGGCTTCGAACCCGCCTTTGGGATGGTGGATGAGAGCCCCGCTGTCTTTGGTAGCCGCGGGTGTGCTGTCTGAAGGTGAGGTATCCTCGCCGGTGTCCGGGCCAGCTGTCTCGTCCTGGGAAAAGGGATTGCCGGAAGCTTTTCTCTTTTGCATGGCGGCCAGCAGGCGCTGCTCCAACTGGGCGCGGTCAACAGCGTAGTAGCCCTGGCGGAACTGGACGCGAACACCGGGCTTGTCAAGCTTCACCTTGATGTGCCGGAATTGTCCCTCCCATTTGGTGTTCGTTGTCGCATAGGCGAGGGTGTAGTAATTGGACCCGTTGATGACAATTTGGGTAATCGCCTGTTTCAGGCCGTTGGTGTTGTAGAACGCACGGCCACCGGTTGCGTCGGCGATGCTATCGAGATCCATGTGCTCGTAAGCCCGCGATGCTTCGAAGCCCATCCCGCCTCTCGTCGAAGCGCCGTGATTGTTGCTGGCCTGGAACTGCGGCAGAGTCTCCAGGCCGCGAGCGTCAATGGGATACACAGCGACGCGGCTCAAGGTGAGTGCGTCGGTCAGGTCGTCCGGATTGTCATTCAGCACGTTGAACTGGTCTTTGAACGACTTGCCAAACGCGCTGCCCATTGGGTCGGCGAGGTAGGAGTGAGGAACTGCGCCGGTGAGCCAGATGAGGTTTTTGCGGCCAGGGAAGCCATTCAAGTACCGGCCCATCATCTGAAAACCCGCATGCAAGTTGTCCAGCCGGATGCGGCGATATTCGTCCGTCGATCCAGGGATGAGCTTCTTGAGTGCCGGCATGTCGCGTTTGCCCTTTGCGGCATCCAGCAACACTTGCTGATCCGCGGTAAAGCCCTGGATCAGACGCATCTCGGTGTCCGTCTGTTGGAAGATGGCAATGGGCGTGCCGGGCTGCATGTGCTTGACGTAGTCGATGAGTTGTTCGCGTAGCTCCATCTGCGTTTGAACGCTGCTGTTAGCAGCGTCCAGCAGGATGACTGTTGACGAATTCGAGTTGGCGATGGGCGTGTAGTTTGTAAATGTGTTGGGCGGTAGAGCCGGTGTCGCTTTGAGGCGGGCCAAATCCTCGGCACTCATGGGGAGATGCTCTTCGAGGTGCGCGATGTGCTGGGTTTCGCCCTCTTCTGTCACGGCGAAGTGAAGGGCGGTGAGGCCGGTTACGGGTTGCCCGTTCTTGTCTGTCACCACCACATCCACGAGCACTTCGTGCGTGGTGATGGAGAGCGTCGGCGGCTGTTGGCTGGCTGCTTGAGCGGCGGGCGCGGGCTGCTGGCCAGGAGTATGCGTGGTCAGGCAGAGTAAGCCCAACAGTACGGCCGGCAAAGCCACAAAGCATGAACGGAATCGCGACATCAGCGAACCTCCAGCGGACACACATATGGTATCCCCAATTGGACCTCAGTCGCAGCAATGCGGTTACGCCTTCGACCAGGAATCGGAGGCTATTGAGCACACCAGGTTGTTCTGACACGCGCACGGGTTGCATACTGGGGCTGGTTGAAGCGCATGAGTCCATCCAAAACCAAGCCGGGTGCAAAATCGTTTTCTGCCGTCCTTGAGCCGTTACAGACGGGGCTTGGCTGGGTGGTGGCGCGGGTTCCATTTGACATTGCCCAGGCCTGGCCGGCGCGCATCGGGACGCGGGTGCGGGGAGAGATTGAGGGGGTTGCGTTTCAAACGTCGCTGATGGCGTATGCAGGCGGTGGCGGCCACTTTCTGCTGGTGAACCGGAAGATGCAGGCGGCGGCGAAGGTGCGGGTTGGGTCGCGGGTGAAAATCATGCTGCAGCCGGACATGGAAGATCGGCCGGCGGTGGTTCCTGCGGAACTGGCCCAGGCTTTCAAAGGTGAGGAGCGGCTGCGGAGCTGGTTCGACGGGCTGAGCGTGTCCATGCGCAGGGATGTGGGCAAGTGGGTGTTGGAGCCGAAGAGCGAGGCATCGCGGCAGAAGCGCGCAGAGCAGGTGGCGGAGTGGCTGCTGCTGGCGATGGAGGGCGAAATGGACCCGGCTGATCCGCCACCGATCCTGAAGGCTGCCTTTCAGCGCCAGCCGCTGGCGCGGGCGGGGTGGGAGGCAATGACCCCAGCGCAGCGGCGCAGGCACCTGCTGGGGATCTTTCATTATCAGAGCGCTGAAGCGAGGGAGCGCCGGACGGCGCAGGCCGTGGAGGATGCGGTCCGGATTGCGGCTAAGGCCAGGAATGGGGAGCGAGAAAGCGCTTGATAAAACGCCCTGAACGCACCGATGCCCACGGAAGACCGTGGGCATCGGTGGAATGGTTTTCCGGAGTGGATCGAATCAGAAGTTAGCCATGATTGGGCTTACTTCTGTTCGGGCTTCTTGTCTTCAGGCTTGGGTGCCGGCTTGGGAGCAGGCTTCGTCGCCGGTTT
>Ga0302319_10003935_pt1 | contig 30728 bp, 22 predicted proteins | sample Bog_T0_2_FD_203319 | JGI IMG/M metagenome (GOLD analysis project Ga0302319, IMG submission 203319) | Peat permafrost microbial communities from Stordalen Mire near Abisko, Sweden - Bog_T0_2 | ecosystem: Environmental > Terrestrial > Soil > Wetlands > Peat | place: Sweden: Abisko, Stordalen Mire... | reverse complement strand
CGCAGGTCTTCCGCACGCTCAGCGTCCACTACAAGGCCTACTGAGGGGAGACCGGAAAGCGGAATGCACTTCGCCACGGCGAACAAGCCAAACCGCGGAGCGCAAGCCGCATGGAGGCAGGAGCCTCAAACCGGAGACCGGAAAGAGAAGAATCCTTCGGCGAAGCCGCCAATTTAGAACTTTCCGGTCTCCGGTCTCCGCTTTCCGGTCTCGCTTACGCCTTTTCGCCCCGGGTCTCTTTCTGGAGTCGCTTCAGCCTGCCGGCGAGGCTGGTCTTGGTGGCGGAGTTCATCCGGTCGATGAAAAGGATGCCCTGGAGGTGATCCATCTCGTGCTGGAGCGCCCGGGCGAGCAAGCCAGCGGCGTCGAATTCGATGTCCGTGCCATCGAGCAGGCGGGCTTTGCAGCGGACGCCGACGGCGCGCGAGATTTCGGCGCTTACTTCGGGAAAGCTGAGGCATCCCTCCGTGCCTATTTCCTTGTCTCGGCTCAGTTTGAGTTGCGGATTGAGAAGCGTCAGCGGCATGTAATCTTCGACCCGCACTTCCTTGTCGTCGATATACATCGCGCTGGGGCGGTCTTCGATGCCGGCCACATCGATGACGGTCAACTGCACGGGAACTCCGACCTGCTGGGCGGCCAGCCCCACGCCGTGGGCATCGCGCATCGTCTCCAGCATGTCGGCGGCAAGCTGCTTGATCTTGTCATCCACCACTTTCACTTCGCGCCCCTTTTCCCGAAGGACAGGATCGCCGTATTGCACAATCTTCAAAATCATTGTTTCTGTTCGACTCCAGTATAAAGGGTGATGCCATTCAGCCCCTCCTCGTGAAAGATAAACGATACCTGATTCAAAAAATCCATCGAGCATTCCGGATCGTAGCCACAGTCCAGCTTCGACGTGGTATTGGTCTTGACCAGTTTCCTTAGCTCCTCCTTCAGTTGCTCCCCGGTGATTTTCTTCTCATTGAGGAAGATCTCGTTATCTTTCCCGAGGGTAACAACGACGCGGTCATTGGCTTGGTTCGCGCTCGAGGCGGGCTTGGCGCCCGGATTGATGCTCATAAAGGGCTGCGCCCCTTTGAAGGTGGTGGTGACGATCACAAAGATGAGCAGGATCGCAAAGATATCGATCAGCGAAACGATGATCACCTGGGGCATGCGCCGCTTTTTGGTATAGAAGTTCATGGCGCCACCTCCCCGCTCCCCTGCGCCGGCGCGTAGCGGCGCGTATCTGCCTGGGTGGCGGCCTGCGCCGTGTGGGCTTGAAGCGCCTGATGGTAGTAGCACTTGGCGAGCAGATCGGCGATGAGCAGTTCCATGTCCGCCGCCATGGTCTCAATCTTTTTCGCGAAGTAGCTATACGCGATGAGGCTAGGGATGGCGATGGAAAGCCCTACGATGGTGGTGCTCAGAGCTTCGGAAATTCCCTTGGCGATCCCGTGAGGATCCTGCGCGTTGGCATCCGCTCCAAACGCCGCGAAGACCGATACGAGACCCGAGACCGCGCCGAGAAGCCCGAGCAGCGGGGCGATCCCCACGATGATCTCGAGGATGAAGAGCCCGCTCTCCAGCCGCACGATCTCGTGCCGCGCCCGGGTTTGCACCGCGTCCATGTTCTCGGATTTCGGCCAATGCAGATGGTGCAAGCCCACGTAAATGATCCGCCCGAATGCGGAATGGTCGTGATTGACGATCCGTCCGAGCCGGTTGGCGGCGTCTTCGTCGCCGGGGCCGATCGCCTCGATCTCGCGCTCCAGCGCCGGCGGCATGACAAAATCGCGCCGCAACGCCAGGCCGCGCAGCACGATCACCGTCACCGAGACAAACGAGCAGATGACGAGCAAGGCCATAAAAAACCCGCCCTGCTGGAAGAATTGAAAGACCGACTTAAAGGAGGTGGCGAGCAATGGGGACAAAATCATCTTTTACAGGGAATAGAGCGTGAAGTTGATCGAATATTCAAGATGGCCGTCTCTCATGGGAGCGATTACCTCCGCGGGCGGTTCTGGGATTTCCGCTTCCCTGATAGCGCGCTCACAGAGATCGGCAAAGCTTTGATTTGACGTATTGCTTTCCACCCGCACGGCGCGCACGTGGCCGCCGCTGTCCACCAAAAAACTCACTTGCGCCGACCCGAGCGCGATCACGTCCGAGTGGGTCTTGACGTAGTATTGCCAGCGGGACCCGATCGCATCGATGACCTGCTTGCGATACTTTCCCAGGGGCGTGGCCACCATGCTCGCCGATTTTCTGCCGCGATTCGAGATACTGCCCTCGATATGATTCTGCTCCTGCTCAATCTGACTGCTCGGTTTGGCGGGAGGCTGAGGTCTCGGCGCGGGCGTGGACAGCATCGCTTGCCGGGTCACAAACTTCGGCGTGGGCGCGGCGACAGGCGGAACCGGAGTGGCCACGGCAACGCGGGGAAGCGGAGTGGCAGGAGGCGGAGTCGGAGTAGCCTCGGCAACCTGTGGAACCGGAGTGGCAACCGGCGGAACCGGAGTAGCCACGGGCTTTGGTTTCGGCTCCTCGGTTTGGGCTGTGGTTGGGGAGGGGGTCGTGCGGGGCCTGGGATAAAAGGCAATTTCACCCTCTTTTGGCCGTTCCGCCACTTTCCAGGGAGGCGGAGTCGCTTGAGCGGCGGGGGGCTTTTCGGCCTTTTCGACGGGTTTCGGGGGAGGCGTGGCGGCAGGCGCAGGTGTCGCGGCCGCGCTCGGTTCGGCGGTCGCCGGATTCGATTCGGGCGGAGTATTCTGAGAGTTCGCCTCGAGTTCCGCCGCGAAAGGCTGCGGCGCCGGGCCGAATAAAGCGCGCTGGGATTTGAACGCCATATACGGAGTGTCACGCCCGTCCTGACTCGGCAGCGGGATGTCCCCTTTCCCCGGCTGCTCGCTGGCCGCCACTCCGTTTTCGCTCGATTCGAAAATGGGCTTCTCCGGGACCACCTTGGAAATATCGAGACCCGTTGGATCGAGAAAATGCCGCTGAGGGATCGGCGCCAGGGGCAGCACCGGCTCGGGCGGCGGTTCATCGGGAGGAACCACCGCGAGCGGGATTTCGCGGGGCGGCGCAGGCTTGGCGACCTCCGCCTTGGAAAAAATTCCGCCCAGCAGGACCGCCAGGACGAAAAACACCACGTGCAGGAGAAGGGACGCCGCGACCCCGATCAAAACGAGCCGCCGCGCCGGGATCTCCGAGACATCGGGAATCCAGCCCACCAGCATCGCGGCGTAACGGTTGATCGCGAGCCTCATGGTTCCAGGCGCCGGATTACCCCGGACTTCATTTCACCGACGATATTCCATTCCGACTCGCGCGCGCACCACTCCACCTCGGCCTCACGCCCCTTGGCGATCAGCGCCCGCCCATTCTTCGCGCCGCGCAGGACGGACGCGGGATCGCTCCGATGCGCGACCAGCGCCGCCATGGCTTGCGCCGAATCGCTCAAGCTCCCGGCCTTCATTTTCGAAATGAGCGCGCCCGCGGCCCACGCGTCTTCCAAAGCAAAATCGGCAAACGTGCCGGCGCAAATCAAAATCACCTGTTCCGCCGCGGATCGCCCCAATTCCTCCGCCACGGCGCTCAAATTCAGAATCGCCCCCACCAGAACCCTCCGAGCCAGCTCACACGCGCGCAGGGCGATCGTCCCGTTCGTCGTGGTGCTGATGATCCTTCGCCCGGCGGACCGTTCGCGGTATTCAAACGGCGAATTTCCCAGATCGAACCCCGGAATCGGATCTCCTTGCCGCTCCCCTCCGAGCAGCGCATCCGGAACCCGCAGTTTCAGCTCCCGCGCCTCCTCGATCGTCCGCACCGGATGGATTTCGGCGGCCCCATGCGCCAGCGCCGTAATCATCGATGAAGTTGCGCGCAAGACGTCAAATACGACGCAAGTCGCGTTCGATAGATCGCGTTGTGGGAGGAGGGCTATTTCGGCTGGGTTAAGGATGACATCGATTTCCATCGGTGGTGCCCCCATAATCCATCATTCCTTTCATCCATCAACCTATCCGTGATCAATTAACGCCATGAAACACGCGATCCTCCTCGTTGCCTTTCTATTCGTTAACCAATTGGCGACCCTCCGCGCCGCGGATCGGCCGAACATACTCTGGCTGGTTTGCGAGGATTCGAATGTGAATTGGATCGGCTGCTACGGAAATCCCGAGGCCAGGACTCCGAATATCGACGCCTTCGCCAGGCAGGGTTTTCGCTATACGCGCGCGTATGCCAGCGCGCCGGTATGCGCGCCTTCGCGCAGCGGGTGGATTACCGGCATCAATGCCATCTCCACGGGCACGCTGCCCATGCGCAGCCGCAACTTGATCCCCCATGAACTGATCAAATACTACCCGGATTACCTTCGCCAGGCTGGCTACTACGCCTCAAACCACACGAAGACCGACTACAATATCGGCGGGCGGCCGGACGTCGAGTGCTGGGACAGTGATGCGATCCACGGCTGGGAAAACCGGAAGCCGGGACAGCCCTTTTTCCAAGTCATCAACTTCATGGAATCCCACGAAAGCCGGGCGCAGGGCGACGTCACCGGCACGCGCCACTCCCCGGGAGACGTCACCCTGCGCAGGTACCACCCGGACGAAATGGGCATCCGCATGAACTACGCGAAATACTATGACGCGGTGGAAAACATGGATATCGAAGTCGGAAAAGCCCTCCAGGCGCTCGATAGGGCGGGGCTCGCGGACGACACGATCGTCATTTTCAATTCCGACCACGGCGGCGTCATGCCGGGCAGCAAACGCTTCCTCTTCGACGCCGGATTGCACGCGCCGCTCATCATCCGAATCCCGGAGAAGTTCAAATCCCTCTGGCCCGCCGCGGCTCCAGGCGCAGCCGTGGACAGGCTCGTCAGCTTCCTCGATATGCCGAAGACCTGGCTGAGCCTGGCGGGAGCGGAAATCCCCGGCGTGATGCAGGGGCGCATCTTCCTCGGACCCCACGCGGAGCCGGAACCGCCGTATATCTTCAGCTTCCGGGAGCGGATGGATGAGCGCGTCGATAACGAGCGGTCGGTGCGGGACAAGCGTTTTGCCTACATCAAAAACTACATGCCCTATGTCATCTGGGGGCAGCACCTGGAATACATGTGGAAACTGGTCGCGATGCGCACCTGGGAGGACGCTTACAAGAACCACAGGACCAACGAGGTGACGGGGCGTTTCTTCACACCGAATCCGGTGGAAGAGCTCTACGACATGGATGCCGATCCGGACAACGTGGCGAATCTCGCCGACAAGCCGGAATACCGGCAGACGCTCGAAACGATGCGCGCAAAGCTCCGCGAGTGGCAATTGAGAATTCACGATTCCGCGCTGCTGCCTGAAGCGGAGCGCGAACGCCGCGCGAAGGAAAACGGGACGACCATTTATGAAATGGTGCGAGACCCCAAGGCCTACGACCTGCCCGCTTACCTGGACGCCGCGGATCTCGCCCTGGCAAAAGACCCGGCCAATAAGCCGCGCCTCATCGAGTTTTTGCGGAGCAAGGATTCCGGGCTCCGCTATTGGGGAACCGCCGGGCTGCTGATGCTCGGCCGGGCGGATGCCGAAGCGCGCGCCACGCTGGAGACCGTGCTCGAAGATCCCTGCGGCGAGGTCAGCGCCATGGCGGCGTGGATCTTGATTCAATCCGGCGACGACGCCAAGGCGCCAAAGGCGCTGGCCGGCCTGCTGCAAAGACACACACGCGCGACGCTGATGATCCTCAATATCCTGGACTGGTCGCAGATCGATATCACCCCCTACATCACGGCGATCAATTCACTGGACCCCGTCGGCGACGCCATGGTGGGTGAAGAACAGCGCATGGTGCAGTATCTGCGCGAATCCCACGGCCTGCCCGTTCCGCCCGCCACGCAAAAAGCGAGCGAGAACCAGAAGAAAAGCGATACCGCAAAGGACATGTAGGCGGACCAAACCCACGACCCCGTCGACACATTCATGAAACGACTACTCCATTGGGCCGGCGCGGCATTGCTGTCAGTGTCAACGCTTCCGGCCTTCGCGGAAGAAGCACCGAAGTGCGCCGCGGACAACAAATCCGCCCCGGCGAATCCGGCGGCGAGCGACCCTTCCTTGCGCAAGCCGGGTTTCGTCTTCATGGAACTCGGAACCACGCATGTGGAGGATTACCTTTCCTTTTTCGAAAGCGTGGCGGACTTCAAGGAGATGTCCCGGAAGCCGGGCTATATCGTGGCGCAGTCGGGCCTGGCTGAGTTGACATTCATCGATCCCAAGTATTGGTCCGGCGGCCACCCGTTCAGCGGGAAGCTCACCGGCAGCGGACAGGGCTTGGGAATCGAGATCGGCATTGTGGTGGCCGACCTGGACAAAGCCTATGCCGCCGCCCTCAAATTCAAGGAAAAGGGCTGGCCGATCTCGACGGGCATCGTTCGCCGCCCGTGGGGCGCCCGCGATTTCCGTGTGCTGGCGCCAGATGGGTATTACCTTCGGTTCACGGAGGGGCATTGATCGGCATTCAACCGCGAATGCCGTTTCGGCGCGCTTCGCTTGCCGTTTCGACAAGCTCAAGGCCCAGAGCTCGCCGAAGGGCTCAAGGCCGTGAGCTTGTCGAATGGGACGCTAATGGACGCGAATTATTGAGGCAGCTCGGCCACCGGCTTCTCCCCTATTCGCGTCCCTTCGCGTTCATTCGCGGTTGCCTATCTCAGAACTCCAACCGCACTTCTCCCCGGCCGGGTTCGATCCGGCCGATGACGCGGCCTTTGGTGAGTTTGAGCGCCTTTTCGCGGTCGGCCGCGGAGACGATCACGGTCATCCCGATGCCCATGTTGAAGACCTGATACATTTCCGTGGGATCGATCTTTCCACCTTCGCCGATGTGCTGGAAGATCGCGGGGACTTTCCAGGATTTGGTGTCGATGACGGCATCGGCGGTCTTTGGTAGAACGCGGGGAAGGTTATCGATCAGGCCGCCGCCGGTAATATGGGCGAGGCCTTTGACCATGCCCTCCGGCAGCGTGGCCAGGAGCGGCTGGTAGTTCTTGTGAACGCGGAGGAGTTCCTCACCCACGCTCTTCTTCAGGCCCGGCAGTTTGTCCGTCAGTTGAACGCCCATGGTTTCGAAGAGAACCTTTCGCGCGAGCGAATAGCCGTTGGTGTGGAGGCCGTTCGATTCCAATCCGATGATGACGTCACCGATCCGGATGCGCGAGCCGTCGAGCGCCTTGGCGCGATCCACGACGCCGACGATCGTGCCAGCGAGGTCGTATTCGCCGGGCTGATACATGCCCGGCATCTGCGCGGTCTCACCGCCGATGAGCGCGCAGCCCGCTTCCTTGCATGCCTTCGCGAAGCCTTTGATCAATTGCGCAAAAACCGGCGGATCGAGCCGCTCGGCGCCGATGTAATCGAGGAAAAACAGCGGGCGCGCGCCGACGACGGCGATGTCGTTCACGCAATGGTTGACGAGATCCTGCCCCACGGTGTCGTGCCGGTTCATCACAAAGCCCAGCTTCAGCTTGGTCCCGACGCCATCCACGCTCGAGACAAGCACGGGATCTTTCATCCCCTTGAAATTCGCGCGGAACAGCCCGCCGAATCCTCCGATCTTCGCGAGCACCTCCGGCCCGTGCGTGCCTTTGACCAGCGCATGGATGCCGCTCTTCACCCGGTTCCCGAGATCCACGTCCACACCGGCGGCGGCGTACGCCTTGACGGATTTCGGGGCGCCTTTTGTTGATTTCGTCTTTTCTGCCATCGGCCTCGCCATTAAAAAACCTTGTCGAACAACTCCGGATGCTCCTCTTCGGCGGTGAGCACGGCCCCGCGGTGCTGGCGGCGTTCCATGATGAATTTGTCCAGGTTCGGATCGACGGGCACGGGATACCGTCCGTTGAAGCACGCGAGACAAAACTGATTCGCCGGCTGGCCCGTGGCGCGCACCATGCCCGGCACATCAAGGTAGCCGATGGAATCCGCCCCGAGATAGCCCCGGATCTGATCGAGCGTGTATTGATTGGCGAGGAGCTTTTCCGGGTCGGGAAAATCGATGCCATAGTGGCACGCGTGCCTGTGCGGCGGGCACGAGATGCGCATGTGGACTTCCTTGGCGCCGGCTTCCCGCATATTGACCACCCGTGCGCGCGCCGTTGTGCCCCGCACGATGGAGTCGTCCACCACGACCACGCGTTTCCCGGCCACGGCTTCCTTGATCAGGTTCAGTTTCACCCGCACCGTGAAATCACGGATAAGCTGCGTGGGCTGCAAAAACGTGCGCCCGATGTAGTGATTGCGCACAAACGCATGATCGTAGGGAATGCCGAGTTCCTCCGCGAACCCGAGCGCCGCGTAGTTGCCGGAGTCCGGCACGGGCACCACGAGGTCCGCTTCCACCGGATGGAGTTTCGCCAGTTCCCGGCCCATCTGCGTGCGCACGCGCGCCACATTGATATCGCTGATGATCGAATCCGGCCGGGCAAAATACACGTACTCGAACATGCAAAATGCCCGCTCCTCCTCTTTGAACGGAAAGACCGATTCGACCCCCTTGTCACTGATGACCACCACCTCGCCGGGCTCGATTTCCCGGACAAATTCCGCGTGAATCAAATCAAAGGCGCACGTTTCCGAAGAGAGCACCCAAGCGCCGTCCAGCTTGCCGAGGGACAGCGGACGGAATCCAAATGGATCGCGCATCCCGATGATCTCCCGCTCGGTCATCATCACGAGCGAAAAGGCGCCCTGGATCTTCCTCAGCGCCGAAAAGATGCCCGTATCGCTCGGCTGCGCCAGCAGGTGCAGGATGATTTCGCTATCGACTGTCGTGCTGAAAATCGAGCCGCGCTCTTCCAGTTCGTCGCGCAGCAATGACGCATTCACCAGGTTGCCATTGTGCCCGATGGCGAGCTGGCCGCGCGCGCAATCCGCGATCAACGGCTGCGCGTTTTTCAGGCTGCTCGAACCGGTCGTCGAATACCGCACGTGTCCGATGGATCGGGTGCCTTTGAGCCGTTCCAGATCGGGCGTGGTGAAGACCTGGGATACGAGGCCCATGGCGACGTGGCGATTGAACGGACTGTTCGGTCCGGTGGCCGTCACGATCCCGGCGCTCTCCTGCCCGCGATGTTGCAGGGCAAACAGGCCGTAGTACGTGAGGACAGCAGCGTTCTCGTGTCCAAAAATGGCGAAAACGCCGCACTCGTGGGTTGGTTTGTGGTGCTTCACTCGGATCGGGCGAACCGCGAGACTAGCGGGTGGCGTGAGCGGGTCAAGCGGAGGGGTGAACCTGCCGGCGTAAATCGTTTTGGATGAAGCTACTGCATTCATTTATTTCTTCCTGCAGCGGATGGTTCAGCGGGCGGGTAGACGGGGCGGGAAGCATCCCTCCAGACACCAGCCCGCGAGCGCGCGGTCTCCGCCCGCCTAGGGCGCGGAGGCGCCAACAACGCATCGGAAGCCGAAATTGCTGAAGCGCGCTCCGGGCAAATACTGAAAGCGCCGCGATGCCAGCAGACGGTCGCGTGTGTAGATGATCCACGACCCGCCGCGCAGCACATGATCCACATGTTCCTTGCTGCGCCAATCCTCGCACCATTGCCAGACGTTGCCGCTCATGTCGAAGAGGCCAAACCGATTCGCCGCGAAGCTGCCCACCGGCGACGTATGCACAAACCCATCGTCGTAACCAGCGATCACATCCTTGATTTCCGGGTGTTTCCCAGCGGCGAGTTCGGGCCGCAATTCTTCTCCCGCAAAATTGCCCGCGCCCTTCGGCGGCGGCCATTGCCTGCCCCAGGGAAAGACGTCGTCGATCTTCCCTGACTTGGCGTCAGGCATCGCCGCTGCATCCTCTTTCGCACCAATCTCCACCGCGCAACTCCACTCGTGGTCGCTCGGCAATCGATAACGCCACTCCGCGGGCAAAAGCCCCGCCGCCCGGTCATGAGAGGTCAACCATTGGCAGAAAAGCTGTGCGTCATCCCAACTCACATTCACCGCCGGATGCATGGGATCTTGCGCGAAGTCCGGCTTTGGCCAATCCCGCCTGGTTTCCTTCGCGAAGACTTCGTAATCCTGCACCCGGGTGTCCCACACGCTGAAGAGCACCCGCTGTCCACCGGTCGGCCCACCGACGATTGGCACGGGGACGAACTTCATGCCCAGCGAATTGACGAAGGGCTGATCCGTGGCCGCGCCGAGCACGGATCCCGGCTTCGCGGATTCCGGGCGGCCATCCGCGCCGACGGTGACGAACGGCGCCGGCCCCAGCCACGCGCGGGCGATCTCATCGCGCCTGGCCTTGAGCAGCAGCGCGTCGTCGAGGCGCGCGCGCTGGGTGAGAAGGCTCTGGTTTTGCGCCAGCACGGCGTCGTATTGGGCATGGAGCGTCCTGGCGCGGGCCATGCGATCCTGGTCGAGCTGGGTGAATTGCTGGCGGAATTCCGCGCGCAAGGCCTTTACCGCAGGCGGTATGCCGGCGTCGTCGGGCGGGACGTTCTGCGCTTTCTCGAAGGCTTGCTTTTCCGTGCGCCATGCGACCGCTTCATCGAGCTGATTCGCGGCGCTGGCCCGGGCGACGTGCGCATCGAGCGCAGCGCGGTAGCGGGCCCGCAAGTTGGCCACGCCGGTCTCAAAGGGCTTGAGCACTTGCTTTTGATACGTCTCCTGTTGTGGCGTGTCCACTTGCGCCAGCCATTTCTCGATTTCGGTCAGCGGCTTTGGGGTGTCGGTTGGGGCCGGTGTGGACGGAGGCGAGGGCTGCGACGACGCGGCGGAAGGGGAAGGAGCGGGCTGGTCCTTGCCGGCGGTGGCGGACGTGCTGCCCGGCACAGGAACCGCAGTGGCAGCGGCAGCGGCGGGCGGCGACGAGGAGGATGGAGCGAGGACGCAGCGAAAGCCGCTGCTGTTATACCGAAGCCCGGGCTGCCCGGGACTGCGACTCGACGACAGCATGGAGAGGCGGCCGAAGTTATCAAACGAACCACCACGCACCACACGGCCGGCGTTTTTGGGTTCAAACTGATCCTCGCACCATTGCCCCACATTGCCGCCCATATCGTAGAGGCCATACTTATTCGCCAGAAAACTCCCCACCGGCGAAGTCAGCGCGTAGCCGTCCGTGTACCCTTCGATCCACGAAGCTCTCGGAAACTTCTCGTGGTAAGCCGCGTCCGCATAATTCCCCACCTTCGCCTTCGAAGGGGGAAACTCCGTCCCCCAAGGGAAATCCACCTGGTTCTTCGAGTTCCGCTCTTTCGGCGTCGCGCCCTCTTCGTTCGCCAGGCCAACGGCGCGGCTCCATTCCTCGTCCGTCGGCAGCCGGTATTCCATCCCTTTCGGCAGCTTCCCTTCCGTGTTTTCCTTTTCCGTGAGCCATCGGCAGAACGCCTTTGCCTCCTCCCAACTCACGCCCACCACCGGGTAATCCGGCTCCCGGCTTATGGGCAGGCCGTACCTCTCCTGCCTTGTCCATGCTTCATCCACCTTGTTCACGCGGGCATAGGCCGCGTAGTCCCGCACTCGCGTGTCCCAAATGCTGAAGAGCGCCTGCGTCCCTGGCACGGGCACGAACTTCATATCGAGCGTGTTCACAAAAGGCCTATCCTTCGTCGCCTTGGAAGGGATGCTCCCACCCTGGCCGGCGGCTTCGTGCGAATCGGCCGGGCTGGTGGATGCACCGGCGGTTCCGCCTTTCTTCCAAGGCGCGAAATGAACCAGCGCGGCGATCACCGCCAGCAAGACGACCGCGCCAACGAACCACGCGAACAAGGGGACGCCGCGCCCTTTCTCCCCGGCAACCGCTCGCATTCGCCCGGCCAAACGCGCGCTCGCGACGGTCACCGCGGCCTTCATCTCCTGCGTCGTTTGATACCGCCGTTCGGGCTGCTGCTGCATCGCCTTGATCACCACTTGATCGATATGCGCATCCACGCCCGCCACGCGCCGGCTCGGCGGTTCGAAGACGCCCTGCGGCACTTCCTTGCACAGCACCTCGTAGAGCATTACTCCCAGGCTGTAGATATCGGCCCGGTGATCGACGTTCATCCCGCGCTTTTGCTCCGGCGCCATGTAATCCGGCGTGCCCATCACGATCCCGGTCACGGTGTGGCCGGGCTGCGCGACGTCGGGTTCGGTCAGCCGCGCCAGGCCAAAATCGGCGACCTTCACCTGCCCATCCAGGCCCACCATCACATTCGCCGGCTTAATATCGCGGTGGACGATGCCTTTGCTGTGCGCATACTCCAGCGCATCGCACACGCCCCCGATGATCTCCAGCGCCTGCGCCGGGGAAAGGCCCGGACCGTGGATCATTTCGTGCAGGTTCGCCCCCTCCACGAACTCCATCGCGAAGAAAACGTGCCCCTCGCTCGTCGCCCCAAACTCGTGAACGGTGATGATTTTCGGGTGGTTGAGCTTCGCCATCGCCCGCGCCTCGCGGCGAAAACGTTCGGCGAAGTCTTTGTCCACGCTGACCTCGAGCGGGAGCAGCTTGATCGCGATCAGCCGGTCGAGCGCGATCTGCCGCGCCTTGTAGACGGCGCCCATTCCCCCGCGCCCGAGCAGCGAGAGCACTTCGTATTGCGGGAAGAGGCGCGCCGCTTCCGCGATCGTCGGCGGCTGCCATCCGCCGGCCCCGGCCTGGCTCATGCGCACGCTTTGCATCGCGCGGGCGAGCACTTCGTCCGGACGCACCGATCGGATGGCCGAAGGCAGGGGCGCGCCCGCCGTCTCGGGATCAGCGGCATCGCACGCGCAGAGCAGCGCGGTGATCTCGCTTTCGGCATCGCACGGGTCGAGCACGGTGTCGCCGACAAAAGCGAGAAGCAGTTCCCGCTGGCGGGTGCGAAAATCGAAGACGGCCTTGCGCATCGCTCCAACGGTGCGCGCGGCGTGCGCAGCGGCGGCGTTGTAGCGCTCCTCGTCGCTCACCTCAAAGCCCGCGAACGGCAAAAGACCGGCAAACAGCGTCTCTTCGCCCCGTGAAGCATATTCCACCTGCAAAGTGGTCTCCGTAAACTCGATGACGGTGAGGGCCCAGCGCCGCTGGAAAATCGCGTCCGATTCGCCGGGAGGTTCGTCCGCGTAGCGGGCTTCGGCCCAGGCGGGATCGATCGTGATCGCCCCCTCGCCTTCCAATGTCACCCCCGCCTGCGCCAGTTCCGCCAGCCGGGCCGGCAACCATTCGCGGATTCGCCCGGCGCCGGAGTCGGCGGCGCGCGGCGGCGCCTCCTCGAGCCAGCGGGTAAAGGAAGCAAGCGTCGCCATCGCCGCCTGATCCGCCTCCAACCCCGCGCGCCGCCACCACGCATAGACACAATACCAATAGCTCGCGGCGAGTTCGCCAAAGGCCTCGCGCCCATCCTCACCGCTGCCTCTGAGAATCCTGCTCCACCGGCTTCCCGAAGCCGCGGAGACTCCCTCAGGTTCCGGCGGTGAGGTCATTTCGCACGTGATGCACGTCCGGGATTAAACAGCTCTGCCTGAGCAGGTCAAGAGCCCGGTCGCGCGGACAAATCGAGGACGCAACGAAAGCCGTTGCGGCTGTACAGACCATCGGGCACGGCGTGATGGCGCTGCGACAACAGCATGGCGCCACGGTAGGCGTCAACCCAGGAGCCGCCACGCAGCACACGCTCCCTTTGATCCTTGTCGAACCAGTCCTCGCACCACTGCCACACATTGCCGCTCATATCGTAGAGGCCATATGCATTGGGAGGGAAACTTCCCACCGGGGAAGTCGTCGCGTAGCCATCGCTGTAGCCCTGGATCCACGGCTCCTTGGGAAACTTCTCGTGCCAAGCCTCGTCCGCGTAGTTCCCGACCTTCGACTTCGGCGGGGGAAATCCACTTCCCCAAGCGAAATCCACGCTGTTCTTCCCATCCCGCTCCTTCGGTGTGGCCCCGTCTTCCCCAGCCAATCCCACGGCGCGACTCCACTCCTCATCCGTCGGCAGCCGATACACCATTCCTTTTGGAAGCTTCCCTTCCGCGCCTTCCTTGCCCGTCAGCCATTGGCAGAACGCCTTCGCATCCTCCCAACTTACGCCCACCACCGGGCAGTCGGGCTCGCGGCTCACAGGCACGCCATCCCTCTCCTGCTGCTTCCACGCGCCATCCACCTCTTTCACGCTGGCGTAGGCCGCATAGTCCTTCACCCGCGTATCCCAAATGCAAAAGAGCGCCTCTGTCCCGGGCACGGGCGCGAACTTCATGCCCAGCGAATTGACGAAGGGTTGATCCTTGGTCGCGCCCAGCACGGACCCCGGCTTCGCGGATTCCGGGCGGCCATCAGCGCCGATGATCACGAACGGCGCCGGCCCCAGCCAGGCGTGGGCGATTTCATCGCGTTTGGCTTTGATCAGCAGCGCGTCGTCAAGGCGAGCGCGCTGGGTGAGAACGCTCTGGTTTTGCGCCAGGATGGCGTCATACTGGGCAAGGAGGATTTTGGCGCGGGCGGCGCGATCCTGCTCGAGTTGGGCGAATTGCTGGCGAAATTCAGCGCGTAAGGCCTTGACCACAGCCGGCGTCCCGGCGTCGTCGGACGCGACGTTCTCGGCTTTCTCGAAGGCTTGCTTTTCCGCGCGCCATGCAAGCGCTTCATCGAGCTGATTCGCGGCGCTGGCCCGGGCGAGGCGCGTGTCCAGCGAAGCGCGGTAGCGGGCGCGCAGGGTCGCCACACCAGTCTCGAAGGGCTTAAACACTTGCTTTTGGAACGCCTCCTGCCGCGGCGCATCGATCTCCGCCAGCCATTTCTCAAACTCGGTGGGCGGCCTTGGAGTGGCGGCTGGGACCGGCGTGGACGCAGCCAGGGGCTGGGGCGCCGGGCCGGCAGGAGAGGGAGAGGGGCGCTCCTTTGGGGCCGCGGGCGCGCTGTCCGGCGAACGAACCGGAGCAGCAGCAACGGTCACGGGAGACGAGCTGGCGGGAGCGAGGACGCAGCGGAAGCCCCGGTTGTAGTTGCGATAGCCGGGGACGTCGTGGTCCCGAAACGACGACAACAAGAATTTGCGGTCGAAGTGGCTCCACGCGGCGCCCCGCAGGACATGGTCCTTTTGATCTTTGTCGAACCAATCGTCGCACCATTGCCACACATTGCCGCCCATATCGTACAGTCCGTACTGATTCGCCGGAAAACTTCCAACGGGCGAGGTCGTCGCGTAGCCGTCCGTATAACGCCCAATCCAGTGATCTTTCGGAAACTTCTCGTGGTACGTTTCGTCCGCGTAATTCCCCACCTTCTCCCTCGAAGGAGGAAAGTCCGTGCCCCACGGGAAGTTCACCTGATCCTTGCCGCTCCGCTCCTTCGGCGTGGCGCCATCTTCCTTGGCCAGGCCCACAGCGCGGCTCCATTCTTCGTCGGTCGGCAGCCGGTAGATCATTCCCTTCGGGAGCTTCCCTTCCGCGCTTTCCTTCTCCGTCAGCCATTGGCAGAATCCATTCGCATCGTTCCAACTGACGCCGACGACGGGATCTTTCGGCTCGCGGCTCACGGCCTCACCGGCGCCCTCCTGTTTCATCCACGCGTCATCCACCTTTTTCCCATGGGCGTAGGCCGTGTAGTCCTTCACCCGCGTATCCCAAATGCTAAACAGCGTCTGCGTCCCCGGCACCGGCACAAACTTCATCTCCAGCGTGTTGATGAAGGGCTTCTCCCTGGTCGCCTTGGAAGGCAAAGGCTGGCCTTGGCCCGCGGCGGATTGGGCAACGAAGGGGCTGGAGGATGCAGCGGAGGTTTCGCCTTTTTTCCAGGGCGCGAAATGAACCAACGCGCCGGCGGCGGCGAGCAGGGCGACCGCGCCGGCGAGCCAGGCAAACACAGGAGACGAGCGCCGCGTCTCACCGGGAACGGCTCCCGGCCGCCCGGCCAAATGCGCGCTCGCGGCGGTCACATCGGCTTTCATTTCCGCCGTCGATTGATAACGCCGGCCGGGCTGCTGCTGCATCGCCTTGATCACCACTTGATCAATGCTCGAATCCACGCCGCGCACTCGCACGCTGGGCGGGTCGAAGATGCCCTGGGGCACTTCCCGGCACAGCGTCTCGTAGAGCATCACGCCGACGCTGTAGATATCAGCCCGGTGATCGACATCCATCCCGCGCCTTTGCTCCGGCGCCATGTACTCGGGAGTGCCCATCACCATGCCGGTGACTGTGTGGCTCCCCGCCTGCGGGAGGTCGGGTTCCGTCAGCCGCGCCAGGCCAAAATCAGCGACCTTGACCTGCCGATCGAGGCCCACCATCACGTTCGCCGGCTTGATATCGCGGTGGACGATGCCCTTGCCATGCGCGAAGGCGAGCGCGTCGCAGACACCGCCGATGATCTCCAACGCCTGCGCCGGCGCGAGCCCGGGGCCGTGGATCACCTCGTGTAAGTTCGCCCCCTCCACGAACTCCATCGCGAAAAAAAGGTGGCCCTCCGCGGTGGCGCCAAACTCGTGCACCGCGACGATGTTCGGGTGATTGAGTTTGGCCATGGCCCGCGCTTCGCGGCGGAAGCGCTCGGCAAAATCCTTGTCCACGCTGACCTCGAGCGGGAGCAGCTTGATGGCGATCAGCCGGTCGAGTGCGATCTGCCGCCCCTTGTAGACGGCGCCCATTCCACCGCGTCCGAGCAGCGCGAGCACCTCATACTGCGGGAAAAGGCGGGCCGCCTCCGCGACGGTCGGCGGCTGCCACCCGCCGGCGCCACTCTGGCTCATCCGCACGCTCTTCATGGCGCGGGCGAAAACCTCATCGGGGCGGATCGACTGGATCGCCGCGGGCAGCGGCGCGCTCGCGGCTTCGGCGCCGGGGGCATCGCAGGCGCAGAGCAGCGCGGTCATCTCACTGTCCGCAGCGGCGGGATCCAGGACGGTGTCGGCGACGAACGCGCGCAGGAGGTCGCGCTGCCGGGAGCGGAATTCGAAGACCGCCTTGCGCATCGCCCCGCCCGTGCGCCCGGTGCGCTCGGCGGCGGCGGCATAACGGTCATCTTCGCCTTGATCAAAGCCGATGAAAGGCAGCAGTTCGGCGAAGAGCGGCTCCTCGCCGCGCGCCGCATATTCCGCCTCCAATGTGGAAGTGGTGAAATCGATGACGGTGAGAGCCCAGCGCCGCTGGAAAATCGCGTCCGGTTCCCCGGAGGGCTCATCCGCGTAGCGCCGTTCGGCCCAGGCGGGATCGATTGTGATCGCCCCGGCGCCTTCCAGTGTCACCCCCGACTGCGCCAGTTCCGCGAGCCGCGCCGGCAGCCATTCGCGCATCCGCCCGGCGCCGGAGTCCGCGGCGCCCGGCGGCGCCTCTCCGAGCCAGTGGGTGAAGGACCCGAGCGTCGCCGTCGCCGCCTGGTCCGCCTCCAACCCCGCGCGCCGCCACCACGCATAGACACAGTACCAATAGCTCGCGGCAAGATCGCCGAAGGCCTCCCGCCAATCCTCACCGCTGGCATCGACAATCCTGCTCCACCGGCTTCCCGAAGCCGCGGAGACTCCCTCAGGTTCCGGTGGTGAGGTCATTTCCCACGATCAATTCCATCCATGGCTTGGAAACTACACCGGCGCCGTTTCCTCCGGCAGCGGCTGCCCTTTTGTCTCAGGCGCGAAATAGAGCGTCACGATGCCGACCAGGAAAATCACGCACATCGTGATCGCGGCGTAGCGCAGGGCCACCACACCGGTCGGGTGGGATTTCGTGTAAAACGCGGTCAATTCCGCGGAGAAAAAGCTGCCGACCGCGGCGGCGAAACGGCCAAGATTGTAGCAGAAGGACGTGCCCGTGCTGCGCAAGAGGCTGGGAAACAACTCCGGCAAATAGATCGCGAATCCCGCGAACAAGCTAAGCTGCGCGGCGCCCATGAGCGGCATCATCCAGTAGGCGTCGATCGGCGAGTCCATTTTCCAGTAAACAAATGCGGTTACGAACATCGCGATCAGAAAGCCGCCGAAAAATGCGGGCTTTCTTCCCACGGCGCTGGCAAATCGGGTGAAGATCCACATCCCGATCCCGGCCCCAAGCATGTTCAGCAAATAGGCGTTATTCTTCGCCTCGCTCACGCTCACCTTCACATCCGCCGCCGAGAGGCCTGGCTTGGCAAAGTGAGTGGCAAACACCGCGTTTTGCAAATCCACGGCATATTCTCCGATGGCCCACAGACCGACGACACCGGTGGAAGCGATCAATGCGCCCACGATGAGATTCTTGCGCCAGCGCTTGTCCGCGAGCAGCGCGGCGTAAGGAGCGAATATACTTCCCTTCGGCAGGCGGCCTTCCTCCTTCAGTCGCAGCCACGGCTCCGGCTCCTTCAGACGATGCCGTGTGAGGACGATCAGAAGCGCCGGCGCTGCGCCGATGAGAAACATCCAACGCCAGCCCGAGCCGGATTTAATGATGTGACTCTTGTCGAGCGCGGTAATGGCCATGCTCGCCAATCCCGCGGCCACGTTGCCGATGGTCGAGAGCACCTGGAGCAGTCCCAGGGATTGCGCCCGCGCGCCATCGGGAACCGTTTCAGCGATCAGGGCCACCGCCAGACCAAAGACCCCTCCCACACCCACTCCCGTGAGGAAACGGAAGAGCGTGAAATCAAACTGGGTTTGACTGAAAAAACTCAACCCGGTGCAAGCGGAATAGATCAGAATGGTGAGCGTGAGCATCTTCGCCCGGCCAAATTTGTCGCCCAGCGCTCCGAATATCATCCCGCCGATTCCCCATCCGATGAGGAAAAATGCCGTTACCACCTTTCCATATTCCTGCACGGCGCCGCCACTGGAGTTGGGCATCAACGCCGACAGCGCGGGGATCCGCGCCAGCGAAAACAGCCGTTGGTCGAGGCAATCGAAGAACCAGGCGGCCGAGGCGACAAGGAGAACGAACCAGTGGTAGCCCGTGAGTTGCCGCCACCAGGGCGCGGAATTGGAGGGAGCGTGCATGATGGAGATAAGGCTGAGGGACGAAACCCGCGAGGGCAAAGCTAAAAACCCAGGTCCCGCGACTTCCTTTGGCCTGTTCAGAAGTGGAACGGCGGAACGGATTTGATGAGTAAAGCAGGAAGGGACTTCCCCGCTGAACGCCTTTTCCTGCCTTCCTGCGTTCCTCGTTCCATCCCCTCTCGGTTCTTTTTGCTCCTTTTCGCGGCTAAACTCCTACCGGTTTCACTTCAACGCAGGCGCAGGCTCCGGGCTCTGCGGGGCGCCGGTGGACGCGCCATCCATCGCTTTGAAATACGGTTCCATAAAATCCTTCGGATCACTCCCGCCGTGATTGCGAAAGACAAAAAACCATCCCTTGGGCATCCACCAAAAGCGAATGTAACCTTCCCCGCTCAAACGCAGCGAGCCCCTGTTTCCGATCCTCGTCGTAACCGTTCCGACCCCGGATTGGGCGCTTTGTGCGCGCTCGAAAAGCGCTTCTTTTTCAGCGTAGTCGGCCGGAATCACATTCACTTCCAGGACCTCGGCGCCGAACCGGTATGTCGCATGCCGCCCTGGCTGCTCAATAAACAATCGCGGTACGCCGGTGGACGGCTCCTGGTTCGCAAGCCGCCATTGATCCACCTTATCCGGAAACCAGCTCGCATCCGGTGAACCCGACGGCGGCGCCCACGCTCTCTCAAACGCGCCGAGCCGCTGCTCCTCTGCGAAGACGTTCTTCGCCGCGGCCACTCCCTTGCGAATCAGCTTCGGAACCGCAATCGCCAAGGCGCACACACCAATGATGAAAAACAGCAGCGCGACACCGCAACCCATGGCAACTTTTCGATTCATGGCGATGAAAGGCTCTATTTTCCGTTCAGCGTTTCCAGGTAGGAGAGCAGATCCACAAAATCCGCCGGCTTCAACCCGAGCGTCAGGCCCGGCGGCATGATCGATACGGGCACCGCGGTCTTCGACTGAATGTCCGCCTTTTTCACCACGTGCGGCATTTGATCGGCGCCGAGGATCGTAATCGCGTCGTCGGTTTCCTTGCGAATCGCTCCGGCGAAAAGGTCGCCGCTCTTCGTCTGGACGGCGAACTGCTCGAACCCGAGCGCGATGGTTTTGCTGGGCTCCAGGATGGAGGTGATCAAATCGGGCCGCTTGTAATTGACGGCGATGGCGCTGAGGTCGGGGCCGACCTGCCCGCCCTTGCCTTTGACCGTATGGCATTGCGCGCAGATGCCGCCGAGAGCGCCGTTCGGGTCGTTGAAAAGCTGGGCGCCATGCGCGGGATTTCCCGTGTGCTCCCACTTGCCGTCCGGCTTCGCCGCCAGGGCGTAGGCGCGCTGTTTCTCATCTGGCGCCGCCTCCTTGCGCACGGTGAATTTCCCGTTTTCGAACCCCGGCAGCCGCGCGCCGAATTCCCACGTGCCGCCTACATTTCCTATCTTGAGCAGCAGCAGATTCTTTCCCGCCACGAGATGGAGCGGGATTTCGTCCTTGTCCGGTTCATAGCCGCGCGAGCCGCTGAAGTCATGGATCTTCGAGCCGTTCAGCCACACCGCGATCTGGTCGTCGCTGCCGGTGAAGAGCTTCGCTTCCGCGGCTTCGGGGGAATCGATCTCCGCGAAGGTGTAGGCGCAGACCATGCCGTTATTGTGAAAGAATTTTCCCAGGTCCACGTGGCCGCGCTCGGCGTCGCCCGAGACCTCCACCCAGCCGACATTGTTGCCTTCGGCGTTCACGTATTTCTTCGCCAGAAAATTGCCCCCGGCCAGCGCGTCGGTTTCCGGCGGATGCACCGCGCTCCAGACGTTCTCAAACGGGCCGATGATCTTCCACTTCGTGATCACGCCGCTGTCGAATGCCTGCCGGATCTCCGGCACGAATTCCTCGGGAATCCGGCCCGCGGTGATATTCTCCTCGATGAGCGGCCAGGCCTGTTCGCGCATGCTCTTCAGGCCATGGATGGCATTCCGGCGCACGCTGCTGTTTTTGTCCTCGAGCGCCTTGAGCAGCACAGGAATCGCCTCCGGATCGGGCATGGAAGCCAGCGCGCCGATCAACTCGCGCGAGGGGTGTTTTTTCTTTGCGAACTCCAGCAGCGCCGGCACGACGCGTTTGTCGCGCATGTTCCCGATCGCCTCCAGCGCGGCGGTCACGATCTTGCCGTCCTTGTCGGAAAGCACGCCGGTCAGCGCTTCGGCCGCAGCGCTCTTCGGACCGAGCGCCGCCAGGGTCTTCACCGCGGCGAAGCGGATGGCGGAATCGGCGTCCTGCAAATGCGCGATCACGGAAGGCGCGGCGTCGAGCACTTTCATTTCGCCCACAGCCTCGATAACCCGGCGGGTGGCTGCCGGTGAAAGCTGCGCGCCGGCCAGTTGCGCCACGGTCTTTTTCGCCTCATCCCCTCCGATATTTGCCACCGCGCCGATGGCTGTGTCCCGGAAATCGGCGTCAGCCTTTTCATCGAGCGCGATCTTCGTGAAGACGTTCAGGGCTTCGGGATCGCGCTGCACGCCAAGCGTCTCGATGAGTTGCCGGCGCACGGCGGGCTCGGTCTCCGCGGAAAGCCGGGCGCGCAACGCGGGCAGCGCCTCCGGCCCCGTGCCGAGCGCCAGGGCGCGGGCCGCCGCCAGACGCACCGTGGCGTCCGTGTCCGAAAGCGCCGAGGTCAGCGCCGCAATGGCGGGCGCCGTGCCCGACCACGCCACGCTGTTCGGCGGAAGCGGATTCTTCACCGGCTGCGTGCCCCACCAATGGCCGTCCCACTCTTTCGGCAGATAGGCGTCGTGCCCCAGGGCATCCGCGGCGCGCGCCCTGATGGCGGGATCGCTGTCAGCCGCCGTCTTGGCGAGAATCGCCACGGCGTCATCATTGAAGACACTCGTAAAGGCCAGCCACGCCTGTTCGCTCGCCCGCGAATCCTGCGTCTTGAGCAGCGGCGCCACAGTTGGCCATTCGCCGATCTTTTCCAGCGCGGTCCGCGCCGCAAAGCGCACCCAGCGATCTTCATCGGAAAGCGTCATCACCAGCGAGGCCGCGGCGCTCTTCGCGCCGAGACGCCCGAGCGCGATCGATGCCTGCAGCCGCACCTCGGGATCGTTGTCCTTGATCACCCCGGCGATCTCGCCCGCCGCGTCCACGATTCCCCGGATGGCGAGCGCGCGAATCGCCTGCGCCCGAATCGCCGGGCTGCCATCGGCCAGCATCTGGCGAATCAGGCCGCTGGCCCTGGCGCGCAGATCGGCGGAACTGTCGCCCAGCAAATCGATGGCCCACAGCGCATGCGCCCGCTGGATATCGGAGCCGCCGCCGCGATGCATCGTCTCGATGAGCGGCGCCAGCGCGCTTTCGCCCCAGCGCGCGAGCGCGAATTCCGCCCGCAGCCGCTGGTCGCGATCCGGATGATCCAGCGCCGCGATGAGCTCTGAAATTGAAGCTTTGGATTCATCTTTCAAACGCGGCGCCGGCTTCGCTTCCGGCCACGTCACGCGCCACACCGTGCCCACCTGCTTCGGGGATTTCCACCCGCCGTATCCCCAATCCGACACGAGCAGCGATCCATCCGCCGCCACATACAATTCCATCGGACGAAAATCGCCGCCGGCATCGCTCAGCAGCGGATCGTTTTTGACGAACTTGAAGGTCGCGCCGTCCCGCGCCACCTCGATCACCGAAACGCGCCGCTGCCCCCATTCGCTGAAGAGCAGCTTGCCGCGATAAGCCTCCGGCAGGCCATCGCTCATATAGCACAGGCCGCCCGTCGGCGAGCCGCCGCCAAAATCCGTCATCGCGGGAAGCAGCCGTTCATTCACCGCTGGCGCCTCGGGCCAGAATTGCGGCTTCAGCGGACCCTCCTTCATCATCCCGTTCGTCCGATCGTTTTTGAAATAGAACGGATACCCGTAGTAGCCGCTCTCGATGTGATTCGTCACCCGTGTCCACCACCCGTTGCCGTCATCCGTGTTATCGAGCGTAAAGGCGTGGTCCATCGCATCGAGATCCACCTCCAGATGATTCCGCGTGCCGCCCGAATACACCTCCAGATGCGTGCCATCCGGCCGCACGCGAACCACCCCGCCGCCCCAGAGCGTGATCTCCGAACCATCCTTGCCCCGCGCGTGATAGACACCCTTGTCTCCCACGCTGATGTAGAAATACCCATCCATCCCCATCGTAAAGCCGCTCACCACGTGATCATTCAGCCCTTCGTGCGGCGCCTGGCCGAGATCGGTCACCAGATCCTCGCGCACATCGGCAACACCGGTCCCCTTCGTATCCTTGAACCGCGTGAGAAGCGGATCATGGAGAATGTAGAGCCACCCATCGTGCCACGCCATGCCCGCCGGCGAATAAAGCTTGTCCGCAAAGACCGTCTTCTTCCGGTCCGCCCCGAGGCTTGAATAGCGCACCACCGTGCAAACCGGATTCGCCGTGCTCAGTCTTGAATCCCGCGGATCATTCCCCACAAACACCGAGCCATCCGGCGCCCCGACCACCGTCGTCGGCGTCTCCACATCCGGGTAGGTGGCAAATTCCTCCAGCTTGAGCTGCGGATCGCCCAGCGCCGGAGGCTTGGCCGCCGCGGGCGCCGGTGATTGCGCGAAAAGAGAAAACGCCGGGAAACACAAAACCGCGGCGGACAGGGAAAGGGGGCGAAGGGACATGGTGAAAATGCTGTGGGCTGCGAACAAAGATTGCGAGCGTCAATCCCGCGAAGCGCGAGAAGCTTAGAGGCGGGGACCAATGGAGCCAGGAAAGCTCAGCGTGCCGCGGAAGGAGCCCGGCCCTTTTCCATTTTTCAATCCTCCTTCCCCTCCTTCCCAGAGTGTCGCGCTGGTCGCTGGGCGCCGCTCCCATTCCGTCCCCAAATTACGAGCACTCATGATTTCTGAATGGCGCGGCCTTATTTGAGCGTTTGGAGAAACGTTTTGATGTCCTCCAGTTCCTGCGGCTTGAGCAGGATTCCCATCGGCGGCATGGGAGATGTGCCTAGATACTCATACCCTTTGGCCAACACCTTGTTCGGCTCGAGCAAGCTCTCGACAAGGTAGGCGGCGGTAGCACGACTGGCGATGCCATCCAGAGGCGGACCGACCGTGCCCCCCTGCCCGTGAAGCGAGTGGCAAACGATGCACGCCGCCGTCGGATGATGGAGAAAGATTTGCTCACCGCGCTTGGGCTCCCCCGCCAAAAGCTTTTCTTCGTTCTGCGGGGTAAGTTCGACGAGTTTCACGTCATCGAAGTAGCCATCGCCTTTGGCGGCATGCAGAAGGTTGATGCTCGCCGTGGTCTTCTGGCCACTGTCAAACGTCGTCTGCACTTCGACCCAGCCGGTTTCATAAGTAATCTTTTCTGTCTCCGCGCGGCCGATGTGATCGATCAGACTCACCTTCCCGTGAATGGCGTGCGCCTTCACCCAGCCGCTGAGCTTGTAGAGTGTATGGGGCTTAATGGTGACATCGGCGTGCAAGCTGGTGTCGGCGTCGTCCCGCGTGATCACCCGTACGGCGGTGGCGCCGCTGTGCGCCATCCCCTCGCCGCTGACGATCTTCCACTCGGCCATGGCGTTCCCCGGTTTCACCCCGTAATCCCTGCGCGTCCAACCTTCCGGCAAGCCATCGGCGCGGACGATCTCGAAACTCGGATTCGGCAGCAGGTTCGGGCCTTCCTGGAAGGCCTCGACCTGGTGCGTTCGCCCGAGAATTCGCGACGCCACCGTCAGCCACTCGTCAGCCTTGACCACAGCATCGGCGGCCAGGCCCTTGACCACGGTTTGAATCTCCGGAGTGGTCGGCAATTCCGCGAGCTTCACCATCGCGGCCAGCCGCGTAATGGGATCGGGATCGGAAATCACGCCCGCGCCGAAGAGCAGTTCGCTTCCGTGCTTATCAGCCCTCAAGGTGCGGACGGTGTTGCGACGCAAAACGGGGTCTTTGGCCGAAAGCGCCGCTTTCACGGTAGCGTCGTCGAGTTGACTTAGACCCTGGAGTGTCCATAAGGCATGGACAGCCGCGATCTTCCCGTCATTCGCCGTCACGATTTGTTTCAGGGCCGGCGCCGCAGTCGTCTCCTTCTGCTCCACCAGCAGGCGCTGGGCGGCCAGCCGCCGCTCCTGGGTATCGCTGCCCAGGGCTTTGACCAACTCGTCCGGGCCCGCGTTTTGCAGAGACACAAGTCTCGCGGGTTCCGGCGCCTTGTCCCACACGACGCGGTAAATCCGGCCACGCGCATGGTCGCGGAGCGGATTCTCGTGCGCGCCGCCGGCTCCCGTGTGCGCATCATAACCGCCGCGCTTCACATTCGGCGTCGGATTATGCTGGATGATGAAGTTTTCCCAGTCCGCAAACCACACGGCCCCGTCCGGGCCGACCTCCGCGAAGACGGGTGACATCCATTCGTCACTGCTCGCCACCAAGTTGAAATCGTCTTTCGCCGCATAGCCCGCGCCCTCGGGCCGGACATTCATGAGCGAAATGATCTTCATGGTGGGTTCGCAGACCATCGCTCTCCCCTGGAGGCGCGGCGGCAGCTTCGACGAGTCGATGAAGGCGCTATTCGCCGCGGCCGTATAACCGCCGAAGACATCCACTTGCCGATAATTTGGCGTAATCGGATGGGCCAGGTCCTCGACATTGATCTTCTTCGCGGTCATCGCCGGAATCCCTTTCGGGACGATGCGTGCCGGGATGCCGCCATAGTAGAGGGGAGCGTTGTTCGCCGTGCCGCCGAAATCGTCGCCCGCCTTATTAAAACTCTGCGCCCAGGCGTTGTTCGAGAATTGATGCAGGAATTCGAGCGCTTTCCCATCGCTCTTGAAACGGAAAGTCCCCATGCCGAACTCCAATGGTTTTCCGCCGATGACCCCCTTAAAACCCGAGTAACCCACGCACCCGTAAATCCAGTGATCGAACCCGTAGTGCAGGTTATTGGATTGCGCGTGGGTGTCCTTGATGCCCCAGCCCTCCATGAGCGTCTCGCGGATGTCCGCGTGATCGTCTCCCTTGCTGGATTTGAGGAAAAGGAGGCGCGGCGCCTGGCTGACGATGACGCCGCCATTGGCAAAGACCAGGCTCGTCGGCAGATTCAAGTGGTCCGCAAAGACGGTGAACTTATCGGCCTTCCCACTGCCCGTCGTGTCCTCGCAGATCTTGATGTCGTCATTCCCTTCACCGCTCTCCACGACCCCGTGCGGATAGTCCCGCGTCTCCGCCACCCAGAGGCGTCCGCGCTCATCCCAGGAAAAAGCAATCGGCTTGGCGATATCGGGTTCGCTGGCGAAGAGTTCGAGATGCATGTCCACGGGAACTTGCGTGCGCTCCAGGCTGCCCGCCACGGTCATGGGATGCTGATAGGTGACCGCCTCCGGCCGGCGCTCGTAATTCGCCACATTGGGATTCGCCTCGCGCGCTTCCGGCTCGCGCCCGGCGAGGAAACCCTCCCATTCGGCCCGGCGCACTCCACCCGCCGCGGTCAACAATTGCTCGCGGATCGGTTTGATGAAATCCGGTGAAATCCACGCCTTCTCATTCGCTCCGAAGTCCGGCGTGACCACGCGCTCCGCGTCTTGCGGACCAACTTCCCGAAAATCCTCCGCGGGCGCGTCGAGGACCACCGCGTCGAATTTGCCGATCCATTCGCGCGTCACCAAATGCGGATCGCTCGTGTAGTCGAACCAGATGGCATCGCGCCCCAGTTCCTGCATCAGCGCGGCGCAATGCCTCGACGAAAGCGTGCCATCCTTGCCGAGATAAAGGACGCGGATTTGCCCGGCGGCCGAGGCCGTGGCGATGGCGAGCGCGGAAAGCAGGATTGTGGCGAGAAGCTTCATGAGGGGATTTGGATGCATGCCGATACAACCCCGGAATCGGCCAATTCGCGACCTCAGCCTTCGGACAACTTTTATCGGAAATCGGCCATTGCCAGCTTGCTCTTCCCGCTCGATATAACTGGCGGACTTACCTACCGCACCCTTGCCATGTCCCTCCGCCACGACCCTTCCCTCCTCCGGGAGCGCTTTCTGCGCCGGATCAGTTTTGACACGCCATTTTACCATCTTTTCGACTGCCTGGCCGAGGTCGCCTTCTTTGCCAAGGATCGTGACTCGCGCCTGATCTGCGCCAGCCGGCGCTTTCTCGACCGCTTTGGTTTCCGCAAAGAATCCGCAGTGATCGGAAAAGACGACTTCGATCTTTTCCCGCCGCGCCTCGCCGAGAGTTTCCGGCGGGATGACGAGGAGGTGTTTCGCACGGGCGAGCCGAAGAAAAACATCGTGGAGCTGTTCTTCAATGAGCAGGGCGTGCCGGATTGGTATATCACGAACAAGCTCCCGCTCCGGGACCAGCATGGCGCGGTGATTGGCCTGATGGGGATCTCCCATGCGTATGAGGAGCGCCGCGAAGTCTTGCATCGGGACCTCCAGTTGGACCGAGCCATCATTTACATCCGGCAAAATTTCCGCACGGGCGTTTCGATCAAGGAGCTCTCGCACGCCGTGCATATCTCGCCCCGGCAGCTTCACCGAAAGTTTATGGAAGCGTTCGCAACGAACCCGCAGACCTTCATCACAAAGCTCCGTATCCAGGCCGCTTGTGAAATGTTACAGCGGGAAGACGTGCAGATGAGTGAAGTCGCGCGGGCGTTTGGATTCTGTAACCAAAGTTCCTTCACCGAGCTCTTTCAAAAGTATGTGGGAAGCACGCCGCTGAAGTTCCAAAGGACTCACCTGCTGCGGCATAGGTAGCCGTGCATCAATTCCCTGTAGGGGGCGACCAGGTCTCAACATTCAACATTCCAAACAGTGCGATGATCGGGCTCGGTTCCCAAGGGCTGGGACGCGCCTGGCGATTGCTAGCAAGAAGCGGTCTTCCTGCGCATCGGTTTCGGCCGGGCCTTCGGATCTCTCAAAGGACGGAGGGGGGCAGGATGCAAGCCAACGGAATCCCTCTCCCGGAAGGCTCGCCGGCTTCGTCATTTTTAACCTGCCGCCAAAAGTTGACCCTAACGCCCGTGTTGCGCCACACTATCCTCGCAAGCATTCAGACGCCATGACCGCCCCGGAGACACCCGCCAACCCCACCAAGCGAGCCTTCGCCTTGATCGGCCAGGTATCCGCGCTGCTGATTGCAACCTTTTGCGCCTTCGTTTCCGTTTGGTGTCTTTATGATGCCGCCTACCTCGCCCACAGCCCAAATGACTGGGGAGCCCCCGCCGGCCTCGATGTGTTATTCATCTGGATCGTCATTATACCAGGCTGCGTCGTTTCATTGCCTCTAGCCATTTTCGTCAGGCCGAATCGCCGGCGTCTGCTCATCCCAACGCTCGTGTTCGCGCTCGCCGGGCCTCTTCTCCTGTTCCTGGCGCCATCAGCGATGCGCTTGAACAACGCGCGGCATCAAAAGGAGGGCGAAGAACTAACCCGCAAGATGGAATCCCGCCGGCCTTGATTCACCCGATGTTTTGATAGACTCAATAGGACTGCCGAAGATATTGAATGAAACTATCCAGGTACTCCTGAGCGTCCTTCGGGTATTGGCTGACGCGTTGTTTGTAGGTTGCGGCGATGAAGTCGAAATCAGGGTGTTTCAGCATTCGGGCCACGGTCAAAGCTCTCAAATTGGGTCCGCCCGGCAGGATCTTGGGAATATCCGTCAGATTCATTGCCTGCCCCACCGTCTGGAGGTCTTGAGTTTCATTCAGGAACGGGATGATCCGCCCCTGGATAACCGGCGTCAGTCGAGCCATGGAAGCCTGGATATCCTCCTCCGTGAAGACCACAAACGACGTTTTCTCCCCGGGCATGAAACGTTCCAGGCTGGATGTGAAGGTGGGCGTCCGATTCGCTCCGCAATTTCCCGCTGGAGGAGGAGGTCCAGCCGGCCGGCTTAACCGCCAGGATCGCAGACACCGGCATGGTCCAAATCTCCAAATCGATGCATTTGGCAATTTCGAAGCCGGCCTCCGCAAGGCGGGCCGGAGCATCGATCGGACGGCAGTCCACGATGTGGGGAAAGTTGCGATGCATCCAAATGTAGATTTCCTCCAGCGTGCTGGCGTGTTGACCGGGTTTTACTTTGGCCATCGAGACATTGCCGAACCGGCCGCCAGGGCGCAAAATGCGGGCTATTTCCCGCAGTGGGAGTTCGATTTCTTCCGGCGGAAAAAGCTCCAGGGTAAAGCTGCTATAGACGGCGTCGAAACTTTCATCGCCGTAGGGCAACTCGCGAGCGTCGGCCACACGCAGTTCGACGGCCGCCGCGGGGCGCGCTTTGGCGATTTTTCGCTGAGCCACCGCGAGCATGCCAGGCGAGATATCAATGCCATGCACCTTCCCCTCTGGACCAGCCGCGGCGGCGAGATCGAGGATCTCGTTGCCCGTGCCGAAACCGACCTCAAGGACCGTCTCGCCAGGTTTTAAAGCGAGTTCGCGAATCCCGACGAGACGGGCGGCGCGTTCGTTCGCGTCGGCAATCAGATCGTAGGCCTCGCTGATTCGATCATAGAAAGCTCGGTTGCTTTCGTGCGGGGATTTTGTGTCGGGCATAATCGGCATTCTGCTCCCACTCGCGCCGATAATGCAGTTTCGATCTTTTCGTGAGGTGCGCGAAGATTCTGGACCACGAAATAAGGAAATGAACGACCATGACCCGAATGAACAGAAGACGATATACAGCAGACTTTAAAGCCCAGGCCGTAGCCCTTGTGGGCGCGGGAAAGCCTGTTGCTGAAGTGGCCCAGGATCTAGAGATCAGCGAGGGCGGTCTCTATGCGTGGGTCCGCGAGGGCTCGCAACCGGCGCAACTCGGGAGCGCAGGGCTCCGAGCCGTAGGCGAGGAGCCCGCAGCGGACGAGTTGCGCCGGTTGCGACGCGAAAATGCCAACCTCAAATTGGAGAACGACATTTTAAAAAAGGCGGCGGTCATCCTCGGGACCAAACCCTCATCCAGAGACGAGCGATGATCACGCTCATTGCGGAGAAAACCGGCGGGAGCATTCGCCGAGTGTGCAAGGTGCTCGCGGAAGCCCGCAGCAGCTTCTACCACGCCTCCACACCCACCGCGACGCACGTCGCCGACGCCAGCCTCGGAGCACTGATCGAGACGATCTTTCGGCGCCACCGCAGACGCTACGGCTACCGTCGCGTGGGCGCGGAACTCTCCGATCGCGGGGTGACCTGCGCCCCCGCCAGGGTCCGGCGCCTCATGGCCCAGCGCGCACTCCACGCCCTTCAGCCCAAAAACTTCCTCCCGAAAACCAGCGACGGCCGAGCCGACAAGCCCTCGGCCAATCTCCTCTGCGGTCAGCCCCTGCCGGATGCGCCCGACCAGGCTTGGGCGGGAGATATTACCTTCATTCCCACCAGCACCGGCTGGCTCTACCTGGCCGTGGTCATCGATCTGTGCTCGCGCCGCATCGTCGGTTGGAGCCTGGCTGACCACCTGCGCTCAGATCTCGTCCTCGACGCGCTCCGCCAAGCCCTCCAAACGCGCCCCACCCACGACACCATCTTCCACAGCGATCGTGGCAGCCAATACGGCAGCACTCCCTTCCGTAAGGCCTTGGTGAAAGCCGGCCTCCGCCAGAGCATGTCCGCCCGCGCCAACCCCTACGACAACGCCTGGACCGAGTCCTTTATCGGAACCCTTAAACACGAAATGCTCCAAGGCGGATGCTTCGAGAACGCCAGCGACGCCCGCATCGAAATCTTCGAATACATCGAGGGTTACTACAACACCCACCGAAAACACTCCTCGATCGGCTACAAAACCCCCAGCCAATTCGAGGCTAAAATCCACTCCGCAAACTAAACAACAAACCGGTCCAAAAATCGGTTGCACCTCATTCT
>Ga0302319_10003932_pt1 | contig 30741 bp, 33 predicted proteins | sample Bog_T0_2_FD_203319 | JGI IMG/M metagenome (GOLD analysis project Ga0302319, IMG submission 203319) | Peat permafrost microbial communities from Stordalen Mire near Abisko, Sweden - Bog_T0_2 | ecosystem: Environmental > Terrestrial > Soil > Wetlands > Peat | place: Sweden: Abisko, Stordalen Mire... | reverse complement strand
GGTGTCATGATCGCAGTCGAAAAAGCGGATGTCTCATTCCAGTTGATGATGCAAGTGCGAAACAAGATCGTTAACGCCTATCAGGATATCGAGAAAATGCAGTTCTAGGATTGAGTCACCATGGCTGGACTAAACGACGTTATCGAACAGGGGAAGGGTTTCTGGGCGACCCGTACGACGCTTCAGAAACGATACCTTCTTGCAGGCGCAGCCGGCACGCTCATCGTGGTTGCGTTGTTTGTCAAATTCATTGGCTCGCCCGATTACAAGCCACTCCAGACGGGCCTAGACCCCGCTGGCGCACAGAAACTGGCGGAGCAACTGGATGCACAAGGTATCGCCCATCAGACCAGCACGGACGGAACCTCCGTCAGCGTCCCCGCCGACAAGCTCGCTGCGGCCCACATGGCCACTGCTTCGCTTGGTCCTTCGCAAAATGCACGAACGGGATTTGAGTTGTTCGATAAAATGTCATGGGGACAGACCGAGTTCGATCAGAAAGTCACGTATCAGCGCGCTCTGGAAGGCGAACTCGAGCGGACAATTGCGACGTTGAACGACGTTGAGAGCGCACGAGTTCACTTGGTCATGCCCACCGATTCCGTCTTTCTCGATCGCCAGCACTCGGCCAAGGCATCGGTGATCCTGAAGCTTCGTCACAGCGGTCTTTCAAAAGATGCGGTACTCGCTATCTCTCGCCTCGTCTCCGGAGCGGTCGATCAGTTAAAACCTGAGGACGTCTCCATTGTTGATGCCGATTCAGCCAGATCGCTTGGGCTGGGCCACGACGGGCAGTCAGGGAACGACGGTGTCGAAGCGACACTCGCGCTGCAGCTTATCAATACTCTCGAGCCGGTGGTCGGCTTGGATAAGATCCGCGCCAGCGTAAATGTTGACCACGACGAGGGCACAACAGAAGAGAGCCAGGAAAAATATGATCCAACGGTCAGTGCCCTGCTCAGCGATCAGAAGTCGGAAGACCATGGCGGCGGGTCAGCAGTCCCCGGGGGAGTTCCGGGAACCACCAGCAACATACCAACGGGCAAGGCGGCGCCTCCCTCCCCCGTACCGCAGGCATCCCAATCATCAATCACCGAGAGTGCTCAGTATGGTGTGAACAAGACTATTGTTCATACCATGGTGCCTGCTGGCAAAATCCAGCGTGTCACCGCTGCCATTCTCGTCGACGATGCCGTGGTCAAGACTGTTCAGGGTGGCAAGGTTTCTTACAGCAGGCGCAAACGATCGCAGGACGAGTTAAACAAGATTCAGCAACTTGCGGAGGCCGTCATCGGCTTCGATGCCAAGCGCGGCGATAGCATCAGCGTCCAGAATATGTCGTTCGATGCAAATGCAGCCGATGCGGACCTCGCCGCGCCGAACTGGATTCAACAGTCGGGTAAAACACTGTCGGACTATTCGGCTATTTTCCGTCCCGCGTCCCTCCTCCTCTTGTTCATCCTTGCTTACCTATTCGTGCTGCGCCCTGTCCAGAAGCAAGTGTTTAAGCCAGGTTTGGCCGCCGGCGCGCAGGCAGCACTGAGATCTGGCCCGCCGATGGAACAACTCCCAGGCAGCTCAGGGGACCCAGTGGATGGAACCATGAGAGCGACGCAACTGAAACAGCAGGCAATTGATATCACCAAACAGAAGCCGGTGAACTCTGCGCGTGCAATCCAAGCCTGGTTGCGAGAGGAGCCCTCATGAGCACCAGTGAGCACCTGCAAATGAGCGGCACGCGCAAAGCAGCAATTTTGATCTCTCTGCTTGGTGACGATTCGGCCGCGATGATTCTCCGCAATCTTCCGGATCATGACCTGCAGCGCGTCACGGATGAAGTTGCGTCCTTGCCTGCAGTCCCGTTTGAAGTCACTCTTGAGGTTCTCGAAGAATTTCAGCAGATGTTGCTGGCACAGGACTTTTTGGCGGTAGGCGGTCAAGACGTGGCCGCTCGCCTGTTGAACAAGGCCTTCGGAGAGAGCGGCGCACGCAGCATGGTTGAACGCTTGACGCAAGCCGACGAAATGAACCTGCTCAGGGTTGATTCCTTGAGCAAGGCCGATCCGAATAAGCTCGCCAGATTCCTGATCGGCGAGCACTCCCAGACAAAGGCACTGATCCTCGGGCATCTCGATGCAAAGCAGGCTTCTGCGCTACTGATGAAGCTAGAGCCGGAAGTGCGCGCGGATTGTGTGAGGCGCCTCGCGAATCTGGGACAGTTCTCTCCGGAGGTGGCCGCCAAAGTCTCTTCGGTTTTGAATCGTCGATTGAGGTCTGTAGGAAGCCAGATCAAGCGCAATGAATCAGGTTTCAGAGATGCCGCGGAATTGATGAACCGGCTTGACCCGATGGCAGCTCGCGAAATTCTTGACAACATTGAGCGGGATGAGCCGAAGCTGGCTATCAGCATCCGCGATCTCATGTTTACATTCGATGACCTGCTTGAAGTTCCTGAGCAGGAGCTTCGCGACCTGATGAGCGCCATTGACAAGAAAACGTTGATGATCGCCCTCAAGGGAGCAAGTGAAGAATTGCGAAGCCATTTCTATCGGACCATGTCTTCGCGGGCGGTTGAAATGATGAAGGAAGACTCAGAAGTTATGGGCCCGGTTCGAAACAAGGATGTGGCAAAAGCGCAAACGGAAATTGTTGCGATTGCACGCAAGCTTGAGTCGGAAGGCAAACTTGCATTGAAGAGTGAGGGGGATGATGAGTACATATTCTAGCGTGGAGTTCGAGAGCATTAATCCAATCCCAATCAGGGCACTGGAGTATCGGGATATGGGGACGCATTCTGCTCTGAATGGTGTCGGCCTCCCGTCAATCGATGGCCATGGTTCACGCGAAGATGCTCCGCGTAAAACGGAAGTTGAGATCTCCGAATCGGAGATATTACAGCGGATCAAGCACGAGCGGGCCGAGGCTGTTGCACAAACTGAGCAGAAGCTTCGCCAGGAATACGAGATATCCCTCCAAGCTGGTCGCACGAGAATCAACGCCGCAATTTCAGGTTTTGATGCACAGCGAACAGAATACTTTGCACGCGTCGAAGCGGAGATCGTGCAACTTGCCCTCGCAATTGCGGCCAAGATTCTGCATCGAGAGTCACAGGTGGACCCGATGCTTGTCGCGACGCTCGTAAGGATGGCGGTTGAGAAGATGCGCGAAGGATCGAAGGTGACGATTCGCGTCGGTACAAAACGCCTGGCACAGTGGAAGACTTACTTCGCAAGCCAACCGAGCCTTTCTCGAGTTGAGATAGTCGAGAGCCCCGGACTCAGTGAACACGACTGCTTGCTTGAGACTGAACTCGGGACCACAAACTTCGGGTTGGATAGCCAACTGAAGGAAGTTGAGCATGGATTCTTCGATCTTCTCGCTTTGAGACCAGGCGCGCAATGAAGAGTTCCCTGCTGGCCCCGTATCTCCATGCCCTCCAGGCTGGCTCAACGCTGCGCTGGAAGGGACGGGTGAATCAGGTTGTGGGCAACCTGATTGAGTCCGAAGGACCCTTCGGATTTGTAGGCGAATCCTGTGAGATCATGGGCGCCGGCGACAAGACCTATGCAGCGGAAATCGTAGGGTTTCGCGGCACAACCATCTTATCGATGACTGCCGATCAACCGCAGGGCATCCGTTTAGGCGATCAAATCGTGGCCTGGGGCGCCCGTCCTTCCATCCGTGTTGGCGCGGGCTTGCTTGGCCGGGTCATCGACCCCGCCGGCAATCCTTTGGATGGAAAGGGAGACTATCGCGCCACGCACGCAGTTACCATCGACGGTTCCGCGCCACTCCCGCTTGAACGAGTCGCCATTCGCGAACCGCTAGGATGTGGCATCAAAGCGATTGATGGTTTTCTGACTTGCGGTAGAGGTCAACGTATCGGTATCCTCGGCGGCAGTGGTGTTGGAAAGAGCACGCTGATCGGCATGATGGCGCGCGGAACAGCTGCCGATATGACGGTGCTGGCGTTGGTCGGGGAGCGTGGACGCGAAGTAGGTGAGTTTCTTGAGGTGCTTGGGAAGGAAGGTCTTAAACGCTCGGTCGTAATCGTTTCAACATCCGATCAATCACCGCTGCTTCGCATCCGCGCAGCGCTTGCTGCCACCGCGGTCTCTGAGTACTTCGCCAGCCTGGGCAAAAACGTCCTCCTAATTACCGACTCGCTCACCCGCTTTGCCATGGCGCAAAGGGAGATTGGTTTGGCTGCAGGTGAACCGCCCACAGCGAAGGGCTACACTCCTTCTTGCCTGAATATGCTAGCCCGGTTGGTGGAGCGGGCAGGTAATTTTTCGCAGGGCAGCATCACAGCCTTCTATACGGTACTCATGGAAGGCGACGATCAGTTGGACCCTGTCGTGGATACGGTTCGCTCACTCCTAGATGGGCATGTGATCCTCGATCGGAATCTTGCCATGCGCAGCCACTATCCTCCCATTTCCGTCATCGAGAGCTTGAGCCGTTTGATGTCCAGCATGGTGTCCAAGGAACAACTTGCAAAGGCCAATGCACTGAGGCTGGCGCTGGCGTCCTATGCTCGATCTGAAGATCTGATACGTATTGGCGCCTATCAACCCAATACCGATCCAGTTCTCGACAATGCGATCAGAAACCTGCCTGCAATTAACACTTTTCTGCAGCAGAAGCCGGATCAACTCTACAAATACGAACAGGTCGTTGAGCAGCTCATGGCTCTACCAGGGTAGATATGGCTTTCCGGTTCTCACTCGCGGCTGTGCTCCTGGTTCGGGAGAATGCGAAGAAGCGCGCGGAACAGGACCTCAATACGGTTCAAGTCGAGATTAGCCGGATCACTCGTCAGGTTCAGGGCTTTGAGATAGATATAGCAAACACGCACATTGCGCGAGAGAACGCGATGCGGCAGCTTATTCCAGCCGGTGAACTGCGAACATTCGAACACAGAGTCAAGACTATTAATGAAGCTAAGAAACAACTCCTCGTTCAGCTTCAATCTCTGAAACTCGAGCGCGAACGCAAGATGAAGGTCTACCACGCAGCCCATCGCGACCTCGAAACTATCGTAGAGATGCTCAACGAGAAACGCACGGCTCACGATCAAGAACAGAATCGAATCGAGCAGAAACAACTCGACGACATCTTTGCATCGCGTGCGGTTAAGGAAGCGAGTAACAACTAATTCGCTCCTGACGAGAACACCCCCGCCGATTTCGTTACGCTACTCCCCTTCATTCAATCAACCAACTCGCTTCATCAACGAAAACACTAGGCAGACATTGCCGGGTGAGTACGGCAACTCTTGCCGATTCACGGTCGCAAGCAAACGGAGAAAAGAATCTGCGATTTCAAGCTGTTTATATGCAGCAACTTACAATCGCAGCTCAAAACAACCATACTGAAATTCTTGGCGCGCCACGTGCATGATCATTGGCGTGCGAATTCCATCTGCAGCAACGACCACCAATCTGACACCGCAGCCATCGGCACGTCACACGGCCACCGGTGACAGCTTCGGGCTCGTGCTCGATGGAGCATCTGTGAATCGGTTTCCTGTTCAGTCAGCCGCAGGAACCGCGCCGAAGGAACAAGTCGAGCAAGGCTCGTCAAATAAATCTGTGACGAAGCAGGCAGCAGCGCAGACGGTCCCGGTTCAGAGCAACGGAGGTCCAAGCACCAGAACATTGCAATCTCCTGATGATCGGAACAAGTCCGTGGGAAGTGAAGCTTCCCACAATCAAGAGAAGAGCAAAAGCAAAGCCGATCATCCGGCGAACTCACCGCAATACACCTCCATCGCGCAAGCGACCCCTGACTGCACGGCACCGACACTACAGATCGCGGATAAGAGTGCGGTGGATGATGGCCCCTCCCGGGGACAAGGAAATGGTCAATCTGTAACTGAAGAAAACTCCGCGGCAAATGCGAAGGCCGCGAATGAGCATGTTTTCAGGGTCGTCTCCGACGAGTCCTCGCCGATGCAACCTCAGGCGGCATCGAATCGCACGACGGTGGAAACAAACGAGCTCTCAAAAGACCAGCCGGTATCAGTCAATTCTCTGGATACGAGTGATTTTGATGGCTCGGCTGTGCCTACCAAATCAATTGAAATGCAGAGCGCCGCGTCAGGAACTTTCGCATCCGCGGATGGAACACCTCTGCAGCAGCCGATGCCGTTCCCAATGGTCGCCACTCCGCCTGGGAAGCAAGGTGGAATTGACGGAGCCAGTAATACAACACCAAAGATGGGATCCGCCAGGTCGACGGCCGCGAATCAGATCTTTGTCAGCGCGACTAACCTGGGGTCAGGCAAGACCGGCGAAAGTGCGAATAGCCCCAACGACACTTCCACACACAGCTCTCAAGGCACGCAGGCCCAGCCCACGCAGAACTCAGGTGCTTCCCCACGAATTATTGACATCTCTGCGAGTCATCCAAATGCACAGACAGCGGCGAATCAAACCATCTCGAACCTGACAACAACCGCGCCCCGTCTCGCGACCACACCAGGCGATGCATCGCACACCGGCGCACAGCGGCAAGTGGCGCCTTCAACCGACCAGGAATACGTCCCCACGATGGCGTCATCGGCGATCAGCAATGCCAGACTGATGCAAACGATGAACCAGTCAGAGATGCGCATTGGGTTGAGTTCGAATGCCTTCGGCGACATTTCGATTCGCACGTCGATCTCGGGCCACGAATTGGTGGCGCAGATTTCGCTCGATCACGGCGAATTGAGCCAGGCAATTTCGGCGCAGGTCTCCTCAATGCAGACGCGACTAGGCAACGAGCATGGCCTTCATGCGTTGATCGAGATCAACAACCATGCGTCCTCCCAATCTGGCGACGCTGGAGGTTCTTCGCAACGGGAAAGAGGTTCTCACACAGCGCCACTTCCGAAGTCGAGCACAGTGGCACTTGCAGATGAAGGAAGCGCCCTGAGTCAGGAAACAATTTTGAACACAGCAATCGAAAACCGGTTGGATATCAGAGCATAAGCCCACAAGGGAGCTAGAAAGGAACAAAACATGAACATTCAAGGTTTCAGTCCGATCATCACAGCGCCCTTGCAGGCGCAGACCGCCCAGAAAGCTGCATCGATAAGCGGTAATTCAGGCAGCAGCACTCCGATTAGCACAGGAGGGCTCTCGGGAACAAATCTCGAAGGCACCTTCCTAAACCTGCTGGCCACCGAGTTGCAAAACCAGGACCCCACGTCCCCAGTCGATCCCACTCAGATGGTTGGTCAATTGGTATCTCTCAACCAGTTGGATCAGCTCATCTCTATCAACCAGACCCTTTCAAACCTTGGTGGAGCGGGGGCGACGCCAACCACTAGTTCCTCAACCGCCAGTTCACAGGGTGGAGCGCAAAACGAGCTTGGAACACCCGGCATCGGGAGCATTTCGCAAAGCGGTCCGCAAAACGAATTGGGTACACCCGGCATTGGGAGCCTTTCGAAACACGCAGCGGCAAGCCACGTTCCGTCGATATCGCAGGCCCTCGGCTTACTTCAGCCGGGAAATGCCGCAGCCGCCGGGGCAAACGCACTCATGAATTTGTATGGCAGTTTTACGGCTCCGGCCCAAACTCAGCAACTCTCAGCAGGAGGTAGGTAAATGGCGTCCTTTGGAATTCCACTCTCAGGCCTGCAGGCCAACTCGAAATCGCTCAGCGTTATCGCAAATAACCTGGCAAACCTCAACACGAACGGGTACAAGAACGAGACCCTCAACTTCGGCGACATGCTTTTTCAGATGCAGGGGACAGCAGGCAACAAAGATCCCATTCAGATTGGTTCGGGCGTGCAAGTTGAAAGCACAACCTCAAACTTCACAAACGGCACGGTCAATTCAACCGGCGTGGCTTCGAATATGGCGCTTCAGGGCAATGGGTTTTTCGTTGTCAACAATGCCGGGAGTACGGAGTACACGCGCGCCGGCGGCTTCACCGTCAATTCTTCGGGGCAGCTGGTGGATCCCAGTGGCGATCTGTTGATGGGGTACCCTGCGACCAACGGCGTGGTTTCGACAACGAGTGCTCTCGGCCCGATCACGGTGAACCAGGCAGCCACGATACCGGCAGTTCCCACCACCAGCTTTGAAACAACCACGAATCTTCAGGCTGACTCCGCCGTCGGCGCCACATTCAGCACTCCCATCAGCGTGGTCGACTCGCTCGGCGTGTCGCAGACTTTGAGCATCCAATATACGAATACAGGCACCAACGCCTGGAGCTACACCGTAACCTTACCTGCCTCCGCTACCGGTGCAACAACTCCGACGACGGTGGCTTCCGGCACACTAACCTTTGACTCATCTGGGGCCCTCACTTCGCCCACCGGATCAGTGACTGGAATCAATATTACCGGCTTGTCCGATGGTGCCGCTCCCATGAAACTGACCTGGAATCTCACCGACGCATCGGGGAATCCGACGCTTAGCCAGCAGGACTCGGCTAGCGCGACCACGGCCACAAATCAGAATGGATATGGCGTCGGCACGCTCACCGGGTACTCGGTGCTTTCAGACGGAACAGTCCAAGGGCAGTTCACCAACAAACAAACTCTCGCTCTGGGACAAGTTGCAGTCGCGGGCTTCGCAAACGTACAAGGGTTGGCGCAGATCTCCAACGGCGACTTTCAATCCTCGGTGAGTTCTGGGGCGGCCGTTGTTGGTCAGGCCGGTATCGGCGGTCTCGGAACCATCACGGGAGGGGCCGTCGAAGGGTCAAACGTTGACTTGTCCACTGAATTCTCCAGCATGATTGTGGCTCAGCAGGGATATGAGGCCAATGCCAAGGTTCTCACGGCGCTCAACCAGGTCTCCCAGGCCACCATCCAGGCAGCGAGTTAGCGCTGGTGAACTGAATCAGTTGTTAAGTTCAGATTAGAAACCCCCGCCGGGCAGCGCGGCTTCTCGGCGGGACACCCTTTCGCATTGCCGCTTCTCATCGCTATCTCACCACGGGTGCGGGCCTCCCGGCCTGCGCCAGATAAGCTGCAACTTATTGTATGAGAACAACCTGGCGTCCCTTCAGGCGCGCCTGCGCTGACGTGTATCTACTTCCCTCATTGCGGCCCTCCGATTGCTTTGACCTTATTGCATTCAATCTACTTCTTGTTCTCATACGCCACCTGACCCGAGTCGGTCAGTTCATCGTGGCTCGGTTGGACAGGAATTGCCTGAGGCTTTTATGAGCAGCACAGCACAAACTTTTGAGAAGAATCCCCTCGATCCAATTAAACCGGGTTCCACAACCAGTGCGCAATCGCTTGACAGCATGCCCTGGCTGCCATGTGCCTTAAGCCTGGAGGTGCCCATCGTGGGTTTCACCATCGGCGACCTTCTGATGCTCGCCAAAGGCTCGGTAGTCGAAAGTTCCTGCCATCACACCAGCGACGTTCCGCTGCGCGTGAATCAGATGCTGATTGGCTGGACAGAATTTGAAGTGATCGGCGACCGTCTCGCGGTTCGCATTACGGAACAAGCATGACCATGACCAATCGAGCATTCGACACATTTGCCGCTGCTGCACGCCAGCAGTTTCCTTCCATCGCGCCAGGGCCGGTGGCCGCCCCTCCAATTTTTCATGAGATCCTGCGGGATTGTGAAGAGAAACCGCTTCAAACCCGCGCCAAGTTGTCCGAATCCTCCTGGCCGTATCGTCCCAAGATGATGCAGAAACAGAAGCTACCCCAACCAAGCACGCTAACGCGCGCGTTGTCGTGGTTGAAGAAGCAGTATCCAGTGGTCCATGAAAAGCGCCTGCAGGTGTCCGAAAACATTCAGTTGGGCGAGAAGCGCTTCGTAGCGCTCGTCACCGTCGACGGCCGCGAGTTCCTAATTGGAGGCGGCCCATCAGGCGTATCTCTGCTCTCTCAGTGGGAGTCAGGCAGCCAAAACCCGATGCCGTGCGAACGGACTTTGCCAATAAGGGAGTCGTTCTAATGTTCTCTCGTTGCGCCGGAAATCGTCTGGCAATCCATCTAGCGATATTGATGGCGCTCGCAACACCCCTCGCCGGGTGGGGAGGCCAGACGTCCGCGGTCGTTCCTGGCCTCAAGTCAGATGGTGGAGAGGTTGAATCCTATCTCACTCCGCGCGGTTCGACAGATAAAGACTCCATGTTAGATAAAACGGACAAGTTCGGAACGCTTTCTGCTTCGCCGTCGCCGCAGAGCGCAGGAGGACTCAAGCTTCCCGGGGTGGGCACCGAGCAAGTGCCATGGTCCATCGTCATCCTGCTCACAGGACTCACGCTGATTCCATCAATCCTGTTGTGTATGACGCCATTCGCGCGCCTTTTGATTGTCTTTCACTTCCTGCGTCAGGCCCTCGGCCTTCAGACCACGCCCTCCAACCAGACTCTCATCGGACTTTCGTTGATCCTTACCTTCTTTCTCATGCAGCCCGTGGCAGCCAGCATTTACCAGGTCGCCATCGTTCCAATGCAGTCGGGGCAGATCACGGCGATGGAGGCTGTAACTCGGGCAGAAGACCCAGTTCGCAAGTTCATGGCTCACTACGTGCGCGACAAAGATGTAGCTCTCTTTATCGAACTGGCACACGATCCCCAACCGGCATCGATAAATGACGTGTCCATGCGGGTCATGCTACCTGCCTATATCTTGTCTGAGTTGAAAGCAGGATTTCAGATTGGCACCGTGCTGTTCCTTCCATTCCTGATCGTGGATATGGTCGTAGCCTCTATTACCACCTCGGTAGGCATGTTGCAGTTACCCCCTGTTGTTATCTCAACGCCACTCAAGCTGCTCCTTTTCCTGATGGTCGACGGCTGGCATCTTTTAATCGGATCTTTGATGAGGAGTTTCTACTAACGCCATGGATGTAGATCAGGTTGTATTGTTGGGACGGCTGATGCTCCAGGAGGTAATGATCCTGGTGGGTCCGGTATTGTTTGTCGCCGTCACTGTCAGCCTGTTCGTCAACATTATTCAAACTCTCACTTCTCTGCAGGACAACACGATATCGACGGTAACGCGCCTTCTGGTTACGGGTGCAGCATTGTTCGTCATGATGCCTTGGATGTGGCGTCACCTTGCTCACTATACGCTGATCACATTTTCCGACTTTCACAAGTACCTGAAATGATCAATATCCCTCTGCTTGAAATCATTACCGGTCTCCTCACCATCGGCGTACGCCTCACCGGGCTCATGCTGTTCGCGCCGTTCTTTGGCAGCTCGGCGATTCCCGCTCGCATTAAAGCAGGGCTGGTGTTGGCGCTTACCCTGCTTTTGTTGCCTGCCGCCGGCAAAGGGATTGGAACGTTTGCGCTCGCCGACTGGCCGATCCTCATCATCACCGAGTTCACCATCGGCGTTGGAATGGGGATTGCGACCAACGTTGTTTTCGAGGCATGTCAGTTGGCTGGCCAGGTACTCGGCATCCAAATGGGATACTCGCTGGTCAATATCCTCGATCCTCAGACTCAAGTCGACACCACTGTAATTCCTGTTTTTTACCAGTCCATGATCATGCTTCTCTTTCTCAGCATGGATGTGCACTACTGGCTTCTGCGAGGCATAGGAAACAGCTTTATTTACCTGCCGCCGGGCACCACGAAGCTGAGTGGGCTGTTTACACTTTCGATCATTTCAACAGCCGGCGCCGTGTTCGGACTGGGCGTGCAGATCGCCGCGCCGGTTCTCGCGGCAACGCTGGTCGCGGATATCATGCTCGGCCTGCTCGGCAAGGCTTCTGCGCAAATGCCGCTGATGGTGCTTGGTCCGCCAATCAAGAGCCTGCTCGGAATTTTCATCCTGATCGCGACCCTTAAGTATTGGCCCGATCTTTTCCATCACCTGTTTCAGAACTCGATTGCGAATGGCGATCATCTGCTCCACATCGCACGCTGAGAAACAATGGCTGACTCAAGCAAAACCGAACAGGCTACCCCGCGGCAACGAGAAAAGGCGCGGGAACGGGGACAGGTCACGCGATCACGTGAGCTGACGGGTGCCCTCTCCATGTTCGTTGTTGCAGGCGTGCTCGCGCTTATGGCGCGGGAAGGGGCCGGGCGTTGGACCGACTTCTTCCGCAATACGCTCGACTCGGCGAGCTCTGATTCAATTGGCACAAACGGCCCACTCCTCTTCTGGACAAGTGTCGAGGCAATGCGCTGGATTTTTCCCATGCAGTTGGCGGCACTTGTCGTTTCAATCGTCTTCGGATTCGCGCAAGGAGGTTTTATCTTTGCGCCGGAAGCACTGTCGCTCAAGTTCGATCGCATCAGTCCCGCAAGCCGCCTCAAACAATTGTTCTCTCCTACCGGGCTCAGCTCAATCCTCAAGTCTCTTGTTCCCTTTGCCGCCATTATCTGGGTAGGGTGGGATTGTGTCCACAGCCACTGGGGCGAGATCCTTGCGAGTTCTTATGCGGAGCCGCGGGAATTTGTAAGCCTCGTGGGAAACATGCTGTATGAAGTTCTTTGGAAATCCGGCTTGGTGCTGCTGGGTTGGGCCGGCGCAGACTATCTTTTGCTTTGGCTCAAGAGCGAAGGCGATTTGAAGATGAGCCGCCAGGACCTCCGCGATGAAATGAAGAGTACCGAGGGCAATCCGGCAAGCAAGCAGAGAATCCGAAAGATGCAGCGTCAACTGCGTCGCAAGCAAATGATCAAAGCTACCGAGACTGCTTCAGTTGTGATCACTAACCCCACTCACTATGCTGTCGCGCTGAAGTTCGAAATGAACATGCCAGCGCCGATCGTCGTATCCAAGGGCCTCGATCTGCTGGCAGCGAAGATTAAGGAAATCGCTCGAGACCGCGACATCCCGGTGATGGAAAACCGGCCTCTTGCGCAGGCGCTCTACAAGACCGTTGAGGTGGGAGACGCAATACCCGCCGCGCTCTATCACGCTGTTGCCGAAATTCTGGTCCTTGTCTATAAGGCGCAGCAGGATGTGCAACGCAGAGAGGCTCAACGCAGAGCCTCCGCAAACATGCCGATTGGAGTAACACCAAGGTGAACAAAAAGCCTGGATTGCTGAGCGCGCTGCGCGCATCTTCTGAGTGGGTCATCCCTACCGCTGCTGTTGCGCTTGTGTTTGTCATGCTTGTCCCGCTGCCCAGTTTTATCCTCGACCTGTTGCTCACGTTGAGCATCATGGCTTCCGTCCTCGTTCTGCTCACAGCAATTCAGATACTCCGCCCGGTCCAATTCTCCGTATTTCCCAGCCTCATTCTCCTGTTGACCCTCATGCGCCTGTCGCTGGATCTGGCAAGCACGCGGCGTATCCTGCTGCATGGAAGTGAAGGCACCTCGGCGGCAGGAAAGGTCATCGAGGCATTCGGTCAGTTCGTGGTCGGTGGTAACTATATTGTCGGATTCGTCATCTTCGTGGCACTCGTCGCAATTCAGTATCTCGTGGTCAGCCACGGCGCCGTGCGCACCGCCGAAGTTACAGCACGCTTCACACTGGATGCGATGCCCGGAAAGCAGATGGCAATCGATTCTGATCTGAATACTGGAATCATCACTGCCGATCAAGCTCGTCTGCGACGTGAGAATGTCGCACGCGAAGCAGAATTCTGCGGCTCCATGGATGGCGCGGCGCGGTTCAGCCAAAGAGATTCGCTAGCAACCATTCTTATCCTGGTCATCAACATTGTGGCTGGCTTTCTCATCGGCGTGTTTCAGCATGGTCTCCCCTTTCAGCAAGCACTCAAGACCTATACCATCCTCACTGTAGGTAATGGCCTGGTCTCCATTATTCCGTCGCTCCTGGTATCAGTCGCGGGTGGCATCGTCGTAACGCGCGCAGGTTCCGATCACTCTCTCGGTTTCGACATTCAAAAACAGATGCTTGCAACTTCCCGCCCGCTTTGGATTGTGAGTGGAGTTCTGTTGGCGCTGGCCTTGATACCGGGAATGCCAAAACTTTCCTTTGTCGCACTGGGCGGAATGACCATGTATGGTGCATGGAAGATGAAAGCAGCAGTAACCGAGCCTGCAGCCGGTGCCAAGACTGAACCGGGAAAGGCAGGAGCGCCAGGCACGCCGGCGATCGATCCGATGGATGCGATTCTGAAACTGGACGACCTGATGCTAGAAGTCGGCGTTGGCCTTGTACCGCTGGTGGACGTAAAAAAGGGAGGCCAACTGCTGGCACGGGTTAAATCTCTGCGCAAGAGTCTGGCACAGCAACTGGGATTCCTTGTACCATCCATCCATATCACCGACAACTTGTCGCTCAAGGAGCGCGAGTATGTGATCTACCTGCGTGGCGTGGAGATTGCACGATGGGAAATGCGGCGTGATAAGTTGCTCGCGGTGAGCTCAAACCCAAAGCCTGGAGATGTTCCCGGTCAGGATACGCGTGAACCTGCATTCGACTCGCCGGCTAAGTGGATTGCCCCGGAGTTGCAAGCGCAAGCCATCTCACTTGGATACGCTGTTGTGGACCACACGTCTGTGCTGGCTGCTCATCTGGCCGAAGTAATTAAGGTAAACGCACATGATCTGTTGACGCGCCACGAGACCAAGCGGTTGATTGACCGGCTTGCTGACTCGCATCCGAAGCTTGTGGATGAATTGATGCCCAAGCTGATGAGCCTGGGAGAGATTCAGAAAGTGTTGCAACTTCTGCTCCGCGAACAAGTTTCGATTCGCGATCTGGGTACGATCCTGGAAGCGATGGTCGAGGCGGCCTCAACCAACAAGAACCCGGTGATCCTTGTCGAAGCCGTCAGGCACTCCCTGGGACGCGCCTTGATTCGCCCACTCTTGAACGATCTCGGACAACTGAAGGTGGTCACGCTGGATAGTGCAATCGAAGAAGAATGCCTTCGCAACTCTGTTCAAAACTCCAATATGGCTTCCGGCGGTGCATTGCAAATATCTGTTGCCCAACGCGTGATGACCGGCCTCCGAGCCATGCTCGGCGATCAAGTCGCCATGGCTCCGCCCGTGCTGCTCTGCGCTTCGCCGGGGAGATTCTATCTGAAGCGTCTTCTTGAACCATTCATTCCCAAGATCGTCGTGATTTCTCCGTCAGAGATTCCTCCGTCAACACAAGTGCAATCACTCGGAGCTGTGCGATGAAAACTTTTCGATCCCCATGCCCCACGAGGTGGACAAATGACGTCAGCTGAAATGGCCTATAAATCAAGTGCGACAGAATTCGATGATCGCAACAACCTTGTGATGCAGGAGCTCTCGCAGGTCTACTACATCGCGCAGCGCATTCGAGAGAGGTTGCCTCAGCATGTCGAGCTGGATGATCTCGTCAATGCCGGAGTGATCGGATTGCTGGAAGCTAGCCGTAACTTCGATAGCTCGAAGAACTCCCAGTTCAAGCAATTCGCCAAGTTCCGAATTCGGGGAGCGATCCTCGACAGCCTGCGCGAATCCGATTGGGGCTCCCGTTCGCTGCGCAGACGTGGACGTGAGATAGCCGACGCTACAGCACGCCTTGAGGCCAGGATGGGTCGCCATCCCGCGGACACTGAGGTTGCGGCGGAGATGAATCTGGAACCTGAACACCTGCGGCGCATCGTCCAGCAGATTGACGGTCTTCACGTGGGGGGGCAGCAGGTCTCAGGATCGGGAGACCGCTCGGATCCGATTGACGTGATCGAGTCCGCGCCCAATCTCGACGATCCAGATCCATTCGACCTTTGTCTTCAAGGCGAGGTAAAAGCTCATCTGGCCGAAGCAATATCTCAGTTGAGCCAACGCGAACAGCTAATCCTCTCTCTCTACTATCGTGAAGAACTCACAATGAAAGAGATTGCAGAGGTCGTCGGTGTGGCGCTTTCGCGAGTTTCGCAAATCCGCCAGGAAACGATGAAGAAACTCAAGGTGCTTCTTGCGCACCTGAACGAAAAGCCGTCGACGACAATCACTGCCCGAAAAGAGAGAGTCGCATGAGCCAGACCAATCGCGAACAATCGAAGACCAATATGAAGGAACAGCAGGAACCTGCCGGCCGTAAGCCCTCCGAACGACAGCGGACGGTCCACGTCTGTGATTTCAGAAGTGCGGGGCGGTTATCCAACGAGAATGCGCGTGCTCTGGCTGCGATGAATGAAACATTTGCGCGCCGTCTTGCCGGCGCTCTGGACGCTTACCTGGGGACTGGAATCGAACTCAAGGTGAAAACCCTGGACCAGCTCCCTATCAAAGAGCATCTCGCTGCTATCCCCCCCCTCAGCTACATCGTCCCGTTCTCCATTGTCTCCGTTCCATGCACAATGATCCTGGAATGCGACATCGATCTCGCCTTTCCCTTCATTGAATTTCTTCTGGGTGGAACGGAAGTGTCAAATCCTGGAGCTCGTGATTTGTCCGAGATTGAAGAAGAGATCATGCAGGATGTAACCGCCCTGTTTGCGCGCCAGGCCGAGATCGCATGGCGGATGCCGCCTATGTCGATGGAGCCGACCCGCCGAATCAAGGCCTCCCAGCTGATCCACTATTGTCCGCCGAACGAGAAAGTTACATCTGTTCACTTCGAAGTGGAGATTACAGGGATCACTGCATCGTTCCAGCTGGTTTTTCCGAGCGCTTTAGTTAACGCCCTGATCAAGCAGTTAAAGCTTGAAGAACCACAGCGGAAGGGGGGACTGCGTCATTTCCCTGCGCCGAACATTCGCGAACGCATGCTCGATTGCGACGTAACGCTCGAGGCCGGAGTGCCGCGCGTCAGGGTTGCCGTACGCGACTTGATTGCCTTGCAGCCAGGTTGCGTTTTGAAACTCCGGGCACCGGTTCGAAGCCCAGGAATGTTAACGGTAGAAGGCATGGAGATGTTTGAAGCAGCTCCTGTCAGGAATGGTTCACAAAAAGCAGCACAACTCGGCCGTCGCGTTCAGCCAGCAAATTGGGATAGGGAGCGGAAGTCATGACGAATCACGATCATCAAGCAGCAACGCAGCAGTTTGTCCAAAGTTTTGCTGAAGCGTTTGCGGAACCATTGACCGGTGCATCCGGTCAACCATGGAAAATAACGGTCCTGCAAAACTCGGCCCCTTCCACCCAACCCAGCTCGCCGATCGTTTTCCGGCTGGCACTCGATGGGCTCCTGCGCGGTGAATTCTTTCTTGAGTTCCAGGACGAGCATGTGAAACTGCTTGCGAATGCAATACGCAGCCATGCCGCTCAGCCCATAGGCAACGATGATGGAAAAACATTGAGAGCTGTCCTTTCGTCCGCACTGAATGTGTTTTCCTCGTCTCTCTTTGCGGAGTACGGCACAGTCACCGGCAAGGTTGAACAGGCATTGAGTCCGGCTTTGAAGGGCATGGCTGCCTTCATCCTAAGCGCTGAAGGACAGGAATCGTCACCGATGCCGGTGACATGTTACCTCGACGCCAAACTCATAGACGCCCTCGCCCCCAGCCTGGGGACAAAGGCAACGGCGCAGGCAGAGAATGCTCCATTCGACCCAGTAAATCTGAACCTGGTCTTGGACGTTGAGCTGAGTATGTCGCTTCGCTTCGGCGTGCGACAGTTGCCGCTCAGGGATGTATTGGAACTCTCCAGCGGATCCGTCGTCGAGTTGGATCGTCAGGTTGACGATCCTGTCGAGTTGTTGCTCGATGGACGGGTGATCGCTCGCGGCGAAGCTGTCATCGTGGATGGCAACTATGGACTGCGTGTCACAGAAATTACCGAACCCATCGCGTCAAACTTCGTTCGCTGAACCTAAAAGGAACCTGATCCCATGAGATTGAATCTCCAATACGTCCAATCGGCTGTCAACCGCAGTTGGAAGAGCATGCACTCGGTGTGCGCTTTCCGGAAATGCCGCAACACGATGTTGATGCGAAGCGTGCCGCACAGTCGTTCCGGAATGCGGGTTGGCGACCATTGGTATTGCAGCGTCGAATGTTTTGCTGAGGCTGCATGCGTCGAGTTCTCAGCTATTCAGGACAGGCGAGTCATAGAAATGCCGCACAACCCACGGATTTCCATAGGGCTTGTGCTGTTGTCCAAAGGTCATCTTGAAAACCATCAGCTCCGCTTCGCAGTCGAGGAAAGCCAGCAGCGCGGAGAGGATCTTGAGCTGACACTGATCCGTTTAGGATTGGCAACCGAAAGACAGGTAGCTGCCGCAAGAGCTGCCCAATGGGGATGCCCCGTGTTCGGACCCGAGGGAGGCCGCGAACCGATTGAGGCAGACATCCCTGTGCAATTGCTGCGCACTTGCTGGGCGGTGCCCTTGCGTTACTCACAGAATGGAAAACGGCTTCTGATGGGCTTTGTCTTCCGCGTAGAACATCGCCTTCTTCTTGCGCTGGAGCAAGTTACAGGTTGCAAGACAGAGCCATGCTTCATTACCCAAACGGAATTTGAAGAACAGATGGCGCGTCTCACGATGAACCCGAATTGCAACGCGGTCATGCACGAAGAAACTCATACTCCTAGGCAGATGGCGGACACTGTTGCACGGCTTGCGGTTGAGGCCGGCGCCAGGAAAGCCGTCTTTGCCGAGTGCCGGGACTATCTCTGGACCCGGCTTATCAGCAGCCGGCGCACTGTTGACGTGCTGTTTCGGACCCCGAATCGGTGCAATTGACCCAGAAGGAAATGCGCTCGATTCAGTTTTTCCAAAGAAAGTTTGCTTTCGGGGTAGAACGACCGGCCTGAATTGCCGATAACTGTGCCGAGAGGCACAAAGCTTTGAACACGAATGCCCGTTGGGCCGATTCAGGCTACAATCCGATCGCAGAGTTTCAACCTTGGCAGTTTGATTATTCAGATGACCTGCCAGCCATTCCAGTTCTCCCCGAAACACTGCTCCTTCTTGACCTTGAGGTCCAGGAGCGCTCAATCGACCTGCGCAGAGTTACTGAGCTGGTACTGAGCGATCTGGGCGCCACGCTGCAGATACTGCGGCTGGCAGGCCGGGAACACGCATGCGCGGAGTTCCGGCCATTGCGAATCGAGGACTGTATTGCGGACCTTGGCATCGATGCGTGTTTGGATGCGCTGTCGGCGCAAACCGTAAGCCGCCATGCCGGCCAGGGGGAAATAGCCGAGACCTGGAAACATTGCAGGGAAATTGCCACGCGTGCAAAACAAATCGCGGAGGAGTCGCAGGACGTGGATCCCGGCGAAGCCTATCTAACCGGCCTTCTTCATGCCATCGGGTTACTTCCCGCTGTGCTTGGATGGGCCGCAAGCAGGCACGGCGTATCAGACTTTTCCCTGACTGGATTCAAGTTGGCGAAGAAGTGGTCGCTCGCCCCGTTTGTTGTGAAATTCCTCGGTGAAGTGAACGAAGAACAGTGCACCACATCGTTGCCGGAGATCGTACGTGAGGCCCATCGGCGAGCGGATAGATCAACCATCCAATGCCCCCTTGATCAAGGATTCGGCCCCATCCTCCTATAGAGCACCGTGGGCCGCGTATCCAGGCCATTTAACTGAGAGCCGTGCGATTTTCGAGTCGCACGGCTCTCGAACCCTGCAGATTGCCTTCCGATGAGAGAAGCCCGTCCCGGGCGCCTCTACACTCTCCGCAATAGCGCGCTTCTCATCCTTCCCTCATAAATATTGCGGTTTTGCAGCCTCAATCCCCTTTATTTGGGCAAAGATTGCCTAGCAGAATGGCACGCGCGGTGCATTGACATAGGACAAGAGGCTCTATGGACAGTGGATACTACGCCGCGTGCACAGCGCTGGCTGCCCGCACCCAGGCATTGGATACGATCGCCAACAACCTGGCGAATGCGAATACCGCCGGCTACCGGTCGGAGCACAACATATTCAGTGCGGTGCTGGCCAACACTCAAAATGGATCCGGCTCAAATCTCAGCAACGCTATCAACAACTTCGGCATCGTCAGCGGAGCTTCGCTGGATCTGAGCCAGGGCGCACTTCAGAAGACCGGCAATCCGCTCGATCTGGCGATCCAGGGAACGGCCTTTTTCGCCATAAAGACTCCAAACGGCGTCATGTATACGCGCAATGGCAGCTTCCAGGTCTCATCCACAGGGCAATTGATTACTTCATCAGGGGATCCGGTAATGGGCGATAAAGGACCAATCATCATGCTGCCCGGGGCGTCATCCATCAGCGCCGATGGAACCATCTCTTCGGACGGCGCGGTAACTGGGAAAATACGGCTCGTTGATTTTCCCGCCGGAGCTCAGCTTCAAAGTGAAGGCAGTTCGTACTATTCCGCACCGGCCGGCATCGAGAAACCGGCAACGGATTCGAGAGTGCAGCAGGGAACGCTCGAGAACTCCAATGTAAATCCAATTCTTAGCATGGTGGAACTCATAACAGCGCAGCGATCGGCTGAATCCATGCAGCGCGTGCTTTCGATGTTCAGTTCGGAAATGGATAAGACAGCGACGCAGGAACTACCCAAAATTTCATAGAGGAGTTCGACCATGTTTCATGCACTCTACACAGCCGCCAGCGGAATGACCGCCCAGCAAATCAACCTGGACAACATCGCCAATAACCTGGCCAACTCCAGCACCAGCGGCTTTCAGGCCCGCCGCGTCCAATTCACTGATCTGCTATATCAGAATGAAAAGATGCCTGGCGCTGCGGCAACGCAGCAAACTACTGTGGCCTCTGGATTGCAGATCGGACTTGGCACCACTGCTGGCAACACTGAGATCATCCAGCTCCAGGGTGATCTCAGTAGCACCGGCAACCCGCTGGATTTCGCTATCCAAGGTACGGGCTTCTTCCAGGTTCTGCTACCGAACAATCAGATCGGATACACCCGCGCCGGATCCTTTCAGCCAGATGCGCAGGGTGTGCTTGTCACGGCGAACGGCAATGCGCTTCAGCCAGCCATTACCATCCCCGCTAGCGCCACCAATGTCACCATAGGCAGCGACGGCACCGTCAGCGTGACTCTTCCGGGACAGACAAATGCGCAGCAAGTGGGAGTCATCCAACTCGCTTCTTTCACTAATCCAGGTGGCCTTAACAGCGTCGGAAACAACATCTATCTGCAGACCACCGCTTCTGGCAATCCTGTCGTCGGCGCTCCCGGAGGTTCGGAAGGATTGGGAACGATTCAGCAGGGGATGTTGGAGCAGGCGAACGTAAACATCGTTGATGAATTTGTAAACATGATCATGGCTCAGCGGTCTTATGAGTCCAACTCTCGGGTCGTCAAAGCCGCAGACGAGATGTTGCAGGGCTTGAATCAATTGGCGCAATGAAGTGAGTTACACCATGAAGAAATTTAACGTCATATCCGCTGCAAGTCTCCTAGCCGCCTTGGCGCTCCACGCCTCGGCTGCACCGGGGCGCGTTCTCATCACCACCGCTCAGGTTGCAGCGGCCATCAGCGCAGCGGCAATGATCGTTTCACCGGAACAAGTCACCTTACTCACTGAAGTTGTTTCCAAATCAGACGCCCCCGCGCTTAAAGTCGAGTCCATTGAATCGTGGGGAAGTCATCGCATCAAGGTGCGCCTCGGCTGCGCCGACCAGGACGAGTGTCTGCCCTTCTATGTTGCAGTTCACTTCGACCCGGAGAGCGGGGCTAAGGCTGCCGGATCGCGTTCCCAAGAGATATCAAGTGCAATTTCTCGGCCGGCCCAAGGTTCGCAGGCGTTGGTCGTGCGAGCAGGATCCCGGGCAGTGCTTCTGATCGACGGTGGCCACGTACACGTTCGACTCAATGTGATTTGTCTCGAGAACGGCGCCGCCGGCCAGAATATTCGCGTCGAATGCAAGGACCCCCGGCAAACCTACATCGCGAAGGTAGTAAACGGTGGAATTTTGAGAGGCAGCCTGTGATGAGAATTGCAATGAAAAGGTATGGTGGTCCGCTCGTCTCGATGACGATGGTCCTGTGCCTCATGGCCGGAACAGCCGCAGCGGCTGAGAAGACCAAGAAGTCAAAGAATTCTCCGGAGCAAATACGTTCTGACTACATCGCCAGCCTTCAGGAACATAGCGCCGTGATCCCTTCCGATAAAACGGTGGGCAGCCTTTGGTCTCCATCTGGCAACGTGCTCGGGGACGTTTCAGTCGACACCAAGGCGCACAAGTTGTTTGACACCATCGTTATCCTTGTAGCAGTCCAGACCACCGCAGCACAAAGCGGGGATTCCAGCTATCAGCGCACTTTTCAGACCGCTTCGGGAATCACCGGCCTTCCAGGGCAAATCAATACTAAGGGCCTAAACCCACTTTTCAACGCCAACTCCGCAACCCAGCTCACCGGAAAGGGCGCCACTGGTTCGAATACAACTTTTCAGACCAGCCTGACCGGCCAGGTCATCGCCGTCCTGCCCAGCGGAAATCTGGTCGTCGAGGCGCAGCGCAAGATTTTCATGAATAACCAGCATGAAGATGTAACCGTGCGCGGAGTCGTGCGCCCAGTGGATATCAGCTCGGCCAACACGGTAGCATCTGCCGCTCTCAGTAGTCTGCAGATTGAGATGAAGGGCAAAGGCATCATCGCCGACAGTACACGTCCTCTTAACCCCATTACCCGGGCGATTCTTTGGCTCGTTGGATTTTGACACACATGAAGCTCGCAATAAATAACTCGGCTCCGTATCACCGGATGTTGGCATGCTTTGCACTGACGATTGCCACGCTGCCATCAGCAATTGCATCGACGGTGCCGTCGGCAGGATCAAATCGTGAAGTGATGGTTCGCGATGTCACCACCATCGAAGGCGTACGCGATAACATGTTGGTTGGCTATGGCCTTGTCGTTGGGCTGCACGGAACCGGCGACACGCAACAGACCATTTTCACCGTTCAGACTTTGGCGAATGCGATGCAGAAAATGGGCGTGTTGATTTCGCCGGGCAGCGCGGTGGTTAAAAACGTAGCGGCCGTTTTCATCACCGCTTCCCTTCCACCATTTGCCCGTCCGGGAGCGAGACTCGATGTCACCGTGGCCTCCGTCGGCGATGCGCACAGCCTCGACGGAGGTGTGCTCCTGATGAGTGCGCTGCGAGGGCCTGACGGCCAGATCTATGCCGAGGCTCAGGGCTCGCTTCTGATGGGCGGATACTCGGCGGGAAGCGGCACTAATCGAAAAGAAGTGAACGCCTCCAACGTCGGCACCATTCCCGAAGGGGCCATCATCGAACGCGATACCGCGGTGGACCTCAGCGGATTCAAAACGGTCTCCCTGCTCCTTCATAACCCCGACTTCGCCACGGCAACGTCCATCGCGGATGCAATCAATCTGGAGTTCCACAAGACAGTTGCCGCTGCCCTCGACAGCAGGCGCGTTGACATAAGCGTCGCCGGCGCATCGGAGCAATCGGTCCCCGAGTTGATCGCGCGGGTCCAGAAACTCGTACTTAAGGTGCAAACTCCCGCCAAAATTGTGATCAACGAGCGGACCGGAACCATCGTTATGGGTGGAAATGTAAAGCTTTCACCCGTTGGTGTAATCCACGGAAGTCTTTCTATCCAGGTCACAACGGATTTCGCGGTTGTGGAGGCTCCGATTCCTCCAGACACAACCGCAGGACCGGAGCGCAAAGGGCGAGGCGACCAGAAGAATGGCGTCGAGCCGGTCCTTGTCCCAGAAACGACTGTCAATGCCGACGAAGGCCCAGCCCAAACCATGCGTCTCGACGAAGGCGCGAACGTAGACGAGTTGGTGACCGGACTTCACGCTATTGGCGCCACCGCTCACGATGTGGTCGCAATCCTCGAGGCCATCAAGGCCGAAGGCGGAATGCAGGCCGAACTGGAGGTACAGTAAATGGCAACAAGTCCCGCTTTTAATTTGGCCAGCGCGCAAACCACAGCTTTAGAATCACGGCAAAACCGTCTGCTACAGCAGATGAAGTCACCGGCGAGCGCGAATGACGACAAGAAAATCGAGAAAGGCGCGAAGGAATTTGAAGCGATCCTGGTAGGTAGTTGGCTCCAGCAGGCCGAGCAATCGTTTGCTACCCTCCCAGGCGCCGAGGATAGCCAAGATCCAGGACGAGATTCCATGATGAGCCTTGGTGTCCAAACGCTTTCAACCTCCATGGCGGCATCCGGCGGCATTGGAATTGCGAAAATGGTCGCCAAAGCTATGCATGCGGCCGCCGACAAAGCTGCCGCACAGCCTGAAGCAGCAGGCTCAACGCCGAATCACGACAGCCAACACAAATAAGACTAAAATCAGGGGTGGATTATGCCGATAGTGAATGAGAATTCGATGAAGGAGAAGCAATGAGAATCGATCAACTCAATTCGACCGCCAGTCAGCTTACCAACGAACTGAGCTCACAACAGGCCGGAGCGCAGAAGGCGGGGAAGTCGACCCAACTCGATAGCGGAGACCGCGCAACACTGACGTCCGGTTCGTCCTCCGTTGATTCGCTGGTAAGCACGGCCATGAATTTTCCTCAAGTACGCCAAGACATGGTGGACAATTTGCGGCTCTCGGTGACCAGCGGGCAGTACGAAGTCGATCCGGCAAAGATCGCATCGTCGATGCTCGATGAGCACGCCTGAGCACGCTAGTTCCCTGGGCGGCCAGGCGGTTAGTCTCGACAGAAAGATCTGCGAATGACAACGGTAGTCACCCAGGATCGGGATCGCAACGCGGCGGAATACCTCCGTCTGCTTGTAACGTTGCGCGAAGAGTTGGACAAGGCGATGGGGGCAATCGCTAGCAACGCGCTCGAGCAATTCGAAGACAGCATTGCCAGCCAGCAATTATTGAGCGCGCGGCTGGTGGTCCTTGCGGACGAACTTTCGGTTCCTCTCGCCGCGGGCAATACCGCACCTCCCGTTCCGATTGATGACCACCTCATGCATCAGATCTTCATTGCCGGAGATTCATTGCAGAAACTCAATCGAGCATATGCGGCTCTCCTTCATCACTCCAGCAGGTCCACAGCCTTGATGGTTTCATTTTTTGCCTCGGCTCGCGGACAAATTCAGGAGGCTTCTGGCCCCAGGTTGAAATATCAAACCTGGTCCTGCCAGATGTAACCGCTATGGGAGGATTGAACACATCACTGTTGATTGGAGTGCAGGCGCTGGATGCCAACCAGGGAGCGCTTGAGGCGACCAGCAACAACATTGCTAACGTGAACACGCCTGGTTATACCCGCGAAGTGGCTCAGTTCACGGAGAACGGAGAAAACCAGACAGGCGACCAGGTAACAGGCGGCGGTGTCGCGCTCAGCGGGCTTCAAAGCATCCGCGATGAATTGCTCAATATACAAATTCAGCACCAGACTTCCCAGCAGAACAGCGCTAATACCCAGTCATCAAGCCTGCAGCAAGTGCAGACACTCTTCACCACCAACGGCGACGACATCGCGAGCGGACTCACCGCTCTGTCCAGCAGCCTGGCGCAGTTATCTGCAAGCCCAAGCAGCACGGCCGCGCAGCAAGGCGTGCTCTCAAGCGGGAAGAATCTTGCCGCCGCCTTCAACACCACGGCCCAGGGACTGGCCACCGCTCAATCGGACGCGGACCAACAAGTACCGCAGACTATCACCCAGATCAACCTGCTCACCCAGCAGATTGCGAAGTTGAATACCCAGCTTGGACAAGTGCCCGCCGCGAATGATGGCGGAACGACCCAGGATCAACTCGATCAACTGGTTCAGCAATTGTCAGGCTTGACGGGAATCTCCATCACGCAAAATAACGATGGCGAAACAATCACCACCGCCAGTGGTACGCCGCTGGTCATGGGTGGGCAGAGCTTTGATCTGCAGGCCGCAACTGGCACAAACGGTTTCAAGCAGGTGCTCGACTCAAACGGGAACAATATCACCTCGTCGATCCAGGGCGGCACGCTGGGAGGAGCCATCGAAACTCGCGACCAGGTGATTCCTGGATTCCAGTCGCAACTCAACACGTTAGCCAGCCAGTTCGCCACTGCCTTCAACTCTGCACAGGCGCAGGGCTACGATTCCAATGGCAAGACCGGCGGAAACTTTTTCAGCGTCCCATCGAACCCCAACGGCGCTGCCGCCGGAATCACTGTTGCTCTTACCAGTGCATCTCAGGTGGCCATCAGTTCCGACGGATCTGCGGGCAGCAACGGCAATGTCGCCAATCTCTCCGCGGCATTGACCAATACCCTGCCCTCTGGACAATCCCCGTCCGACGCATACGCGAACCTTGTTTTCCAGGTTGGTAATGCCGCCTCAAATGCAAGCACCCAGTCTACGGCCATCGGACAGAACCTGACCCAGCTCACCAACCAACAGGGCGCAGTTTCGGCTGTCGACATCAATGAAGAAACAACCAATCTTATGCGGTTTCAGGCGGCATTCGAAGCGGCCTCCCGCATCGTGAGTACCGTCCAGGTTCTCGATAACGCGACTCTTAACATGGGATCCAGTTCGAGCTTCTGACTGACATGCGCATTAACCCAAATATGGTTCCGACAATTCTCTCCGACCTGCAGCAAAGCCAGGTGTCGCTCGATACTGCGCTGCAGGAAGTGTCCACTGGCAAAAGCGTAAATGTGCCGTCGGACAATCCATCGGCCGCCGCCAACATGGTTCAGAACACGATCGATACCGGAGACGTCGACCAATACACGCAGAACGTCAACAGCGTGCTCTCCACGGTACAAACGGCTAGTTCTATCTTGAGTTCGGTGGTCTCTTCCCTTACCCAAGCCGTATCGCTGGGCACAGAAGGAGCCAACGGTACAAACTCGACTGCAAATTTGCAGGCCATCGCCCAGCAGGTGCAGGGAATTCTGTCCAATGTGGTTTCGGATGCAAACACATCAGTCGCCGGTTCGTATCTCTTTGGCGGAACCAGCACATCGACTCCATATGTAACTGACTCGACGTCGTCATCGGGATACACATACAGCGGCAACAATGATACAAACTCCGTGACCGTCGGCGACCATCTCAGCGTCGATGTGAATGTTCCAGGAAGCCAGATTTTCTCCGACCCTACCAACAATGTGCTCGGATCGCTTAGCTCGCTGGTCGCCGCGCTCAAAAGCGGAACCTCCTCTGACATCGCCACTGCCACCAGCGCCGTTGACTCAGCTCTTAGCTTTGTTGGACAGCAGCAAACTGTCTATGGCAATGCCGAAACCCAGCTGAATTCGCAAAATACATTTCTGCAGCAGGACACGGTGACTCTGTCCACGCAAGAGAATAATCTGATCGGCGTGAATATGGCAACGGCCGCCACGCAGTTGAGCCACGCTGAAGTCGATAACAGCGCGGCTCTCGCCGCAGCCGCAAAGGTTCTTCCGAATTCGCTTCTCAATTACCTGTCGCAGCCAAGCTAGAGCGACAAACAAGGCTCCCTCTCGTTTCAAGATAACCGCGTATTGCGCACAGCGCGATTCGTGAATTCGCGTCCCGCCGCAAAATGAGCGTAATGCTCTGTAGTCCCTTATCAGAATCGGCGAAATGAGAAGAGGCATCGAATGATATCTCGATGCCTCTGACTTGTCAGCGATATTGAAGTGGCAGTCAATCCAGAATTGATTTCCCCTTGCTGAAATAGCGAAAGTTTTTCTACGCTGACCAGCGGGATGCGCTTCGTTCATACATCGAGGCTGAACTCCCTGGATAGTTTGTCCCTGGCATGCTACTACGCCCCGCCGAGGCTGTCGACATTCGCGGCTGTTCCATCGCCTGCCAGATAGCCCTCAGATCCAGGACTTCCTTCATCTGTTCTTCCAGCATCGTGGCCGACCTCTTCGCCTGCGCCTGAATCATCTTGCCGCGAAGCGAAGCATAGAACGCTTTCATGTTATTCGCTAGTTCCCCGCCTGGTCCGCGATCGATCAGGTCCTCCAGGTGCGCTATCACCAGCAGTGCGTGATTCGCTTCCTTGCACCTCTTCTCGATGTCGTTGCCCCGCTCCGCTTCGGCGGCGCGCCTGAGGTCGCCGGCTAGGGTGTCGTATAGGGCGATCAGCAAACCAAAGCCGCTCGCGCCGGCAATTGCCGTTTTCCGATATGCCATTTCTGTGGGACTCATGGTCGATTCCTTTTAACCTCCGGAAGAGGAATTGTTTTGGCCAAGTTCTGCATCGACGTTCCTTACCAGGTTTGGAAGCTGCTGTAAAGCGATCTCGGCGCTGCTGTATTCGTTTTGCAGCTGAATCTTGAGAGGTGCGATGACGTTGGTTTGGAAATTGCTGATGTCAGTCTGTAGCTCGGTGTTTTCAGTGCTTAGACTTTGCAGATCCACTGTGAATGCGCCATCCGAAGGGCTGATGAAATTCGTCAGTTGCTGGTCGAAAGTATTCGCGAATCCGTTCAACGCGCTTCCTTGAAAGAAGTTCTGGACGTCGCTGAAGTTGTTTTGGATCGCACCACTCAAGGTCGACTGATTTACGGTCATGGTGCCGTCGGTGTTCACCGTGATCCCCAGGGATGACAGATTCGGCATTGTCGTGGTCGTATTGCCGGACGCCGGAGACGCAGTGTAAGCCGACGCTTGCAATAGTGTGTTCTGCAGACTTTCCAGCGTGGGGTCACCTGCCAAAACTCCTTGGCCCGTACCGCTGTAGGCAAACTGGGAATTCACTGCCCCAAGTAGGGTGTTGTAGTCGGAAACAAACTGGTTGATGGCGTTCGACGCTTGTGCGGAATTCGGTGCCACACCAAGGCTGATTTGCGTGCCTGGACTCTGCCCAATCAGATTAAGCGTTACACCGGGTATCGCCCCAGTAACCGTATTCGTCGCACTCTGAAAGTTAATGCCGTTCACAGTAATTGAGGAATTGACTCCGCTACCGCCTACTACAAAACCGAAAGTTCCACCAGTTCCGCCACCGCTCGCTGCGGCCGTAAAACTTCCTGCACTGCCTGAACTGTTGCTCACAATCGCCAGTCGCGATCCGGTTGCGTCCGCGACGATGCTTGCCGTTACCCCAAGCCCCCCGGTGTTAATCGCATGCTCGAGATCGGTCAAGCTATTGATTCCGTCGCTCCCGGTTGTAAAAGTCGCGGCAGTACCGGTCGATGGCGTGATGGTAATGGTTTCACCGGTCGGCAAGTCTGCCGTTGCGCTGCTTACCGCAGTGGATGAATACGATGCCGTACTCGCCAAGCTGTTCACAACTACCACGCTGTTGCTCGGTGCGGTTCCTGGAGCCGCAGAACCCGTCACGATCCCGGAATTCGTTGAGGTCACTGTCGTTGCGTACAGAGGGCCAGTCAGACTGTTGAGTGACTGCATATCGTTGTCAAGGTTCGTTGCATCGATCTGAAGACTTGTCAGCGCTGACGTCTGGTTCTGCAGTACTGTTTGCTGTGACTCCCAATTGGTCTCCGGGACCTCCGCCGCGGTAAGAGACGCGCTGACGGCCGAATTCACGTCGATGCCCGGTGTCGATGCTCCCATAGCAGCTTGCAGGATCTCGCTCAGGTTAATCGCGTTTGTTGACCCAAGAAGCGAATTCAATGCGGACAGTGAGCTCATATTCCTGTTCCTTTAAGTGGACGCTTTAATCTTACGCGTCCTGGTTAGATACAACCTAACGGCAACTTAATATCGGCATTCCCAGGCTTGACGTTCAGGATAAGTGACAAAAAAACGGTGGCGCTTTGTTGGGCGCCACCGTGGGTAGGAATGGGTGATGGTTACTGCAGAAGCTTGAGCACACTCTGCTCGGCCGAGTTGGACTGTGACAGAGCGGCAAAGCCGGTCTGTTCCAGGATGTTGTCCTGCGCGAGATTGGAGCTTGTCTTCGCAATGTCCGCGTTCTGGATGTTGTTCTGCGAACTGGTCAGGTTTTGAACTTCGGTGTTTTCAACGTTGGTATCGGCGGTAAGTTGGTTGACTGATGCACCGATGCCTCCGCGCTCCGCGGCGACCGTGTTGATGGCTGCTGTAATGAGTGTCAATGCGCTCTTCGCAGCGGCCGCTGTGCTCAAGTCTGATGTGCTCAAGCCCAGGTTACCTGACGACAGTGCGGTAATTGCTGTGGTGGTGCTGGCAGCGCCGCCGCTCGTACCATCACTGGTGAACACCGTCGCGCCAGTGCCGCCGACAACGCCGGAGGAATTGAATCCGCCGAGAACGGCATCGTTGGACGTGGCCGTCAAAACGTCGCCAGCCACCGCGTTGGAAATCACTGCCTGGCCACCGGCGTTGAGGGTCAACGCAGTGCCAGCGCTGAGCTGTCCAGCGGTTACTGCCGCTGTAATCGCGGTCTGCAAGGTAGCAACCGTATCGGTGGCACCTGCCTTGAAAACGAACGTGCCGCCCGTCTTCGAATCCGAAATGGTTGTCGTATCGCCCGACGTCAACGCTGTGGTTGCCAGCAGGTTACCCTGAGTCGAGGTCGTCGAGTTGCCGGCCGCGCCAAATACTGAGGCTCCGTTGAAGTTGGTGGTGGAACCAATCTGATTGATTTCGCCAAGGATCGATTGGAACTGTGTGTTCAAAGCGGCTGACTGGCTGGTTGAGAGGCCGCCGTTCGAGGCTTCTGTTGCGATGGTGACAGCCTGGTTAAGAACGGTGACGACCTGCGAAAGCGCGCCATCGGCGGTCTGCAGAAGACCAATGCCGTTTGCTGCGTTCTGGGTGGACTGGTTGAGTGCGGCAATGTTGGCGCCCAAACCGTCTGCAATCGACAGACCGGCTGGATCTTCTGCTCCGGAGTTGATGCGGAGACCGGTGGCAAGTTGTTGGAGTGTGGATTGCAGGGCCGCCTGCGTGTTGGAAACTGCATTCTCCGACACCAGGGACGAAATGTTGTTCAGTACACTAATGCTCATGGTAAGGCTCCTCGTATCGATTTCCGCCTGCACCGAACCCGTTCTGTCTACATCACAGTCCAGAATCGTTACTTGGAGCAGGTGGTGGTTGCTACACGCAATCTATCGGCAGG
>Ga0302319_10003931_pt1 | contig 30743 bp, 26 predicted proteins | sample Bog_T0_2_FD_203319 | JGI IMG/M metagenome (GOLD analysis project Ga0302319, IMG submission 203319) | Peat permafrost microbial communities from Stordalen Mire near Abisko, Sweden - Bog_T0_2 | ecosystem: Environmental > Terrestrial > Soil > Wetlands > Peat | place: Sweden: Abisko, Stordalen Mire... | reverse complement strand
CACGCGGCTGCCGGGTCAGAGCTACTTTGGCGCCGAGCCCGAGGCGCTGGCCGTGAATGCCGATGGCAGCCGGCTCTATGTGGCCAACGCCATCACCGATGCCGTGGCCGTGATCGACACCGCGAAGCTGACCTCGCGAACGGCGCGAAAGGGGATGGCGGAGCCGATAGGGTTTGTTCCCACGGAGTGGATGCCGATGTCCATGGCGTTTATTGCCTCCGCGAGCGGCGGAAAGCTGTATGTCGCAACGGCGAAGGGCAAGGGAACCGGGCCGAACAACATGCCCCAGGCGGAAACCGAGGGGACCAGGCAGGGGCATTACCACGCGAATACGACTTACATCGGAACCCTGCTGCACGGTTCGCTGGCCACACTGGATGCCGCGGAGGTGGAGAAGGAACTGCCGCGCTGGACTGAGGTTGTGGTTGAATCCAACCGCATGAAGGCGGCCGACGAGAAGATTGCCTTTGCCGGCGGCGCGGAGAACCGCATCAAGCACGTGATCTACATCATCAAGGAGAACCGGACCTACGACCAGATCTTCGGCGACCTGAAGCAGGACGGCAAGCCGGTGGCGAACGGCGACCCCAGCTTGACCATGTACGGCGAGACGATCACGCCCAACCTGCACAAGCTGGCCCTGCAGTTCGGCGTGCTGGACAACTTCTTCGACTCCGGCGAGGTGTCGGGCGACGGTCACGTCTGGTCGAACGCCGCCATCGGGACCGATTACCTGGAGAAGACCTGGCAGCAGAGTTATCGCGGCAGTCAGCGGACCTACGACTACGAGGGCGTGGTGGCCGACAACTACCCGCTGCTGCAAAAGATTCCCGACGTGAACGAGCCGGCCTCGGGCTACCTGTGGGGCAATCTCGCGGCGCACGGCAAGAGCTACTACCACTTCGGCGAATTCATCTCGACCACCTTCTGCAACGAGAAGCGCGTCAACGATCCGAAGATGGGACCGCTGCTCGAGGGCCGGGACTGCGCGCACAAGGCCATTGAGCCGGGTGAGGCCCTGCCGGCCGAGTGGGGCGGGGGCACGAACAAGTGGGGCTGGGCGATTCCGCTGATCGCCGCCAACGTGGCCACCAAGCCGGAATTGGTGGGCCACTTTGCCGCCGAATACCCGGACTTCAACCTTTCCGTGCCCGACCAGGTGCGGGTGGAAATCTTTCTTCGCCACTTGCAGGGGTGGGTCGCGGACCGCGCCCAGGGCAAAGACACCATGCCCAGCTTCGTGATGCTGCGCCTGCCCAACGACCACACGGCCGGCACGCGGCCCGGCGGGCCCACGCCGAAATCCTCGGTGGCCGACAACGACCTGGCCGTGGGCCGGGCCGTCGAGGCCATCTCCCACTCGCCCTTCTGGGACGATACGGCCTTCTTCATCCTGGAAGACGATGCGCAGAACGGCGGCGACCACGTGGACGCGCACCGCAGCCTGGCCGTGGTGGTCAGCAAGTACGCTCCGCACGGGCCGAACGGCACGCCGTTCATCGACGGCCGCTTCTATTCGACGGTGAGCGTGATCCGCACCATGGAGTCCCTGCTCGGCCTGCCGCCGATGAACAACAACGACGCCTTCAGTTCGCTGATTTCGACGCTGTTTACCGGAGCAGGCGACCAGCCCGCTTTTGCGGCCGACTATGTGAACCGCGACAACAACCTGATCTACACGGCCAACGCACAGACCGCCCCCGGCGCCAAGGAAAGCATGAAGATGGACTTCCGCCACGCAGACCGCGCCCCCGCACAAAAGCTCAACGTGATTCTGTGGAAGGATGCCATGGGCGACAAGCCGGTGCCGGCCATGATCAAAGTGCGCAGCAAGAAGACGGCGAAGGACGACGACGATTAGGCACCTGCGGTGCGGCGGACGGCGCTTGGCGCGTTCTGTGAAGCGCACTTTTCATCGGTTCCAACAGAAAAAACGCTGCTATACTGATTCCGTCCCGGCAGGGATGTGGTCCCTGCCGGGTGTTTGGCTACCTGAACAGTAGCGCCAGGACGAGGAGTACGACAGCCGCTACGAACCGCCAGTCGATGGCGATGGTAATGGCCACACGCATCCAGGACGATTTCTCATCCAATCGCCCTCACCTCCTTTGCGTTGGCAAAGGCCCGCAGGTCGTTCTCGGCGGCCTGCGGACCGACGGCCCAATCTTCCGGGCCGATCTTTCGCCACCGCCTCCACATGCGCAAAGGAAGCGCACCCAGTCTACATCCGATTTCTCGTCTCATCCCATGTCTCGTTTGACCCATGAACCGCTTGTGCTCCGGTAGACTATCCGCATGAGAAAGCGGATCGGGATTCATCTGGGTACGGCGGGCGGGGCATCGAACGCTGTCGAGCGGGCGCGGGAGATTGGCGCCAACACCTTTCAGTTTTTCTCGTCGAGCCCACGCATGTGGCGCGCGCCGAAAGTGGACCCCAAGCAGGCCGAGCGCATGAAGGCGCTTCGCGCGGCACTCGATGTGGGGCCTCTGGTGATTCATACCAGCTACCTGGTCAACGTCTGCAGCCAGACCGAAGACGTGCGCGAGAAGAGCGTTGCGGCGTTTCGCGGCGAGATCGAGCGGGCGCTCACCTTTGGCGCCGAGTATCTGGTGCTGCATCCGGGGTCGTGGAAGGGGCTGACGCGGGACGAGGGGCTGAAGCTGGCGGCGGATTCGATTACGCGCGCCATCGACGGGCTGGCGTGGCAGGGAACGGGCTTCCATATTCTGATTGAGAACACGGCGGGAGCAGAGTTTTCGCTGGGCGGCAGCTTCGAGCAAGTGGCCGAACTGGTGGAGCGGCTGAAGCTCTCGGCCCCGGTTGCGGTGTGCCTGGACACCTGTCATACGCATGTGGCGGGGTACGACCTGGTGACTGCCGAGGGATATGAGGAGACCGTGGCGCAGGTGGGGGCGACGGTGGGTTTTGAGGCGGTTCGCGTCTGGCACATGAACGACGCCAAGGCCGAGCGCGGCTCGAAGCTCGACCGGCATGAGCAGATTGGCAAAGGAACGATGGGGTTGGAACCCTTCCGGCGGCTGCTGAACGATGCGCGCTTCGAGCATTGTGCGTTTATCGCCGAGACGCCGGTGGATGCGCCGGGCGACGAGGAGCGGAATGTGAAGGCGCTACTGGGGCTGGTGAAATAATTTTCTTGGCATCTGTACTATTGAGCGGTACAATGGAGCAACGAGAAGGGACGCCGCATGATTCTCGGATTCCGGGACCGCTGGTTGCGGGAGTTCTTTGTTCACGATCTTTCCTGCCGGAAGATACCGCCGGGGTTGGAGTCGCGGCTGTTTCGGAAGTTACAACTACTGGACGATGCAATGTCGGACGCCGATTTGCGCGTGCCACCAAGCAATCATTTTGAGAAGCTGCGCGGAAATCTTGATGGGTTGCATTCCATTCGGGTCAACGAGCAATGGCGGCTGATCTTCCAATGGAATGGCGGCAGAGGCGAGGCCGTTGAGGTCTATCTCGACAACCACAGTTACCGGTGAGGAGTGTTTATGCTGAGCACGGAACGCAAGCCTGTAAGCGTGGGCGAGATGCTGACGGAGGAGTTTCTGACTCCCATGGGATTGACTCAGGGCGCACTGGCCGAGGCGATGGGGGTGCAGCGGAAACTGGTGAACGAGTTGTGCAACGACCGGCGCGCCGTCACAGCCGATACGGCGTTGATGCTGGCGCGTGTCTTTGGCAACTCTCCGGAGTTCTGGCTGAATGTGCAGCGCCGGACGGACCTGTGGGAGGCATTACACACACCCAAGCGCCGCTTGCGGATTGAACAGGCCAAGGCGCTAAGCCGCGTGGCCTAAGCCGAACGGCGGTTTCACACTCGGATCGGGAGCAGTAAGGCGGAAGAGCCTGGTGGAATAAGTTTTCCTCGTTCATTTTTCATTGATTCAGGCTTGATTTGCAGCCGGTCCGGCGTCAGACTGAGTGCGTCGCCAAATATTGCGTAAGGAGCGAGTTATGCGTGGAAGCGTCTGTGGAGTGATGGCGCTGGTTGCGGGCCTGGCGGTGCCGGTTTCGGGCCAGGTGGCGCGAGGCCGGTCGACGACTGTTGAAATGGCCCGTCCGCACGCCGCAAGGCTGCCTTACACGGCGGAGTACAAGATTACGCGCGAAAAGACGCTGGCCGATGGGAGCACCATTACTCGCGAGTCGACCGAAATAGTTGTACTGGATTCCCAAGGCCGGCGGATGACCGCAACGACCACCATCCCGCTATCGGGAGACCAGGCGCCGGCGACGCATGTCAGCGTCTTCGATCCCGTGGCCCGAACGAACAGCAATTGGAGCGTGCCCGGCCAGAAGGCGACGGTGATGCAAATGCCCGTGCCTGTCATCGAACACACCTCCGGCGCATCGTATGGGACGAGTGCGGCGCTTCCGTCCTGTCTTGAAACCGCGACTTCATCCACGCTGGTTTCGAGTACCTACGCGTCGGGAGTTCCGCGCGAGAAGCCGACGGTTGAAGACCTGGGGACCGACACATTTTATGGGGTTGAGGCGCACGGCCGCCGAACCACAAGAACGATTCCGGCTGGCGCAATCGGAAACAACGAGCCTCTTCAGCGCGTCGATGAGAGATGGACTGCCTGCGGTTTCAGGGACCTGTTGGTGCGCGTAGTGAGTGACGATCCGCAGACGGGCAAGATGACCAAAGAACTGAGCGGATTCAACCAGAGCGACCCAGATATAGGTGTCTTTCAACCGCCCGCAGGCTACGAAATTGTGACGAAGAACGCTCCTGCTTCTGTCTGCCCGACGGCGCAGAGCGATGAACCGCCACCACCGCCGGCAGAGTAGTAGCCGCCTTCCCGTTTACACTTGAAGGGACATGGCTGAAGAGAACGAACTGCGCTACGACCCGTCGGCGATTGAACCCAAATGGCAGCAGCGGTGGGCCGCGGACCCCGCGATGTATGCGGCCGAGCCCGTGGACTGCGGCAAGCCCAAGTACTATGTGCTGGAGATGCTGCCGTACCCGAGCGGGCAGTTGCACATGGGGCACGTGCGCAACTACTCGATCGGGGACGCCTTGGCGCGGCACATGTGGATGCGCGGCTACAACGTGCTGCATCCGATGGGCTGGGACGCCTTCGGGCTGCCGGCTGAGAACGCGGCGCTCAAGAACCATACTCCTCCCCGGGAGTGGACGCAGGCTAACATTGCCGCGATGAAGCGGCAGATGGAGCGGCTTGGTCTGGGATACGACTGGGCGACCGAGGTGACAACGTGCCTGCCCGAGTACTACCGCTGGAACCAGTGGTTCTTTCTGCGCATGTATGAGAAGGGCCTGGTGTACCGCAAGAAGAGCAAGGTGAACTGGTGCCCGGAGTGCGCCACGGTGCTGGCCAACGAGCAGGTGGTGGACGGCTGCTGCTGGCGGCATGAGACGACGCTGGTGGAACAGCGGGACCTGGTGCAGTGGTTCTTCCGCATCACGGCCTACGCGCAGGAACTGCTGGACGGACTGGACAAGCTGGACGGGTGGCCGGAAAAAGTGCGCACCATGCAGCGCAACTGGATCGGGCGCAGCGAAGGGACCGAGGTTGATTTTTTCCTGGCGGAAGAAAAGCAGGGAACAGAAAAGCAGGGAACAGAAAAGCAGGGACTAGGGACTAAGGGACTAGGGACTGGCCCGCGGATTCGCGTTTTTACTACCCGGGTGGACACCATCTTCGGGGCCACCAGCGTGCAGTTGGCGCCGCAGCACGCGCTGGTGGCCCAGTTCACCGCGGCTGACGCCAATTTGAAGGCGCAGGTGGACGAACTGATCGAGCAGCAGAAGCAGGCGCGCGAGGCTGGCGACCTGGGGGCCATCGAGAAACACGGCGTCTTTACCGGCCGCTCGGCCATCAACCCTTACAACGGCCAGCCGGTGCCCATCTGGGTGGCGAATTACATCCTGGCCGACTACGGCACCGGCGCCATCATGAGCGTTCCGGCCCACGACGAGCGCGACTTCGAGTTCGCCAACAAGTACGGGCTGCCCATCGCGCAGGTGATTCAGCCTGCCCCGGCGACCGAGGGCGGGGAACAGAGCGCCCAGGGCGTGGAACTTCCGTTTTGTTCCGAAGAGGGCGTCCTGATCAACTCCGGCGAATTTACCGGCCTGACGTGTACGGACGCCCAACTGCTGATGCAGACCGTTGCCCAGACGGCTGGTTTTGGCGAGCCCAAGGTGACCTTCCGGCTGAAGGATTGGGGGGTGAGCCGGCAGCGCTACTGGGGTACGCCGATTCCGATGATTCACTGCGAGCGGGACGGGCTGGTGCAGGTGCCGGACGACGAGTTGCCGGTGGTTTTGCCGGCGCAGATTGAGATCACGCAGCAGGGCGGGTCGCCGCTGGGCCGGGTGGCGGAATTCGTCAACGTGGCCTGCCCCAAGTGCGGCGGGCCGGCCCGGCGCGAAACCGACACCATGGATACGTTTGTCGATTCGAGCTGGTACTTCTACCGCTATACGGACGCCAGGAACTCCACTGCGCCGTTCGAGCCCAAGGTGGCGCAATACTGGTTCCCGATTGACCAGTACATTGGCGGCGTGGAGCACGCCATCCTGCACCTGATTTATTCGCGCTTCTGGACCAAGGTGATGCGGGACCTGGGCCTGATTGTGAACGACGAGCCGGCGCGGCGGCTGTTCACGCAGGGCATGGTGATCAAGGACGGGGCCAAGATGTCCAAGTCCAAGGGCAACGTGGTTTCGCCGGACGAGATGGTGGCCCGCTACGGGGCCGATGCGACCAGGATGTACGCCTTGTTCGCCGCTCCGCCGGACCGCGACCTGGACTGGCAGGAGGACGGCGTTGCCGGGGTGAGCCGCTTTTTGGCGCGGGTGTGGCGGCTGGCGACGAAGTACGCTCCGCTGGCACGGGCAGGACTGGGCCAGAGGATAGAAGCTCCCACGGGGCTTTCACTGAAGCTGCTGCGCAAGCTGCACCAGACCACGGCCAAGATCACCCTGGATTTTGAGGGCCGGTGGCACTTCAACACCTGCGTGGCGGCCATCATGGAACTGGTGAACGACCTGCAGGCCGCCGACGCGCAACTGGGGGCGGGCGAGGTTGCGGCGCCGGTGGTGGGCGAGGTGCTGCGTACGCTGGTGCTGCTGCTGGCGCCGTTTGCGCCGTACCTGGCGGCGGAGTTGTGGGAGGAGCTGGGCGAGCAAGGTAGCGTACTTCGCGCTCCTTGGCCGGTGAGCAACGCCGAATTGGCCAAAGAGGACGAGCTGGAGATTCCGGTGCAGGTGAACGGCAAGCTGGTCATGGTGGTGACCGTGGCCGCCGACGCCACGAGTAAAGCCATCGAGGAGGCCGCGCTGGCCGGCGAAAAGGTGCAGGCGCGCATTGCCGGAAAGAGGGTGGCGAAGGTGATCGTGGTGCCCGGCAAGCTGGTCAACCTGGTGGTCAAGTAACGTGGCAGCGCCGTTGCGCGGAACCCAATCTCTGGTGGGGCAGATGGGCTGGGTGTTTGCGCGGCCCTGGCTGACGGCGCTCGAAATCGCCTGGCGCTGGCTGTTTGGGGTGCCGTTTCTGATGGTTTGCTGGATTGAGGCGCAACGAATCCTCGCGGCGCTTCCACTGGAGGCTGCCGGGGTGACCGCGGTCGATCCGCAGAACCCCTGGGTGGCGGCGGTGCAACTGAGCGAGGCCTGGGCGCTTTACAAGCCGCATGTGGCGGCAGTGCTGCGCTGGCTGCTGCCGGCCTCGGCGCTGGCCTGGGTGGTGGTCTCCGGCCTGGGGCGCAGTTTGGTTTTCCGGCTCATTGAGCCGCGGGCGCGATTTCGTCCTGCCCAGATGGCCGGCTTGCAGGCCGCATGGCTGGCGCTGCTGGGGGCGGCCTGCTGGGGGTGGTTCGGGTCGATGCAGTGGGTGGCGGCCACGCACATCACAGGAGGCGGCGAGCCGGACCTGGTGGGATACGCCATGTGGACCATCTTCCTCGCCCTGGGGTTCTTCACGGCTTTCGCGCTGATCAGCTGGGCGTTCGAGATTGCTCCGCTGCTGATGGTGCTTGAAGGGCGCTCCGCGCTCTCTTCGTTAGGCGAAAGCCTGAGGCTGGGCAAGGCCTTCACCGGCAAGCTGGTGGAGATCAACCTGGTGATGGGGATTGTGAAGCTGGCGCTGGCGGTGGTGGCCATGGTGCTGTCGGCGGCGCCCTTGCCCTTCAGCGACCAGATTGGCCCGGGCGCCATGCACGGAATCTATGCCGTGGCCACGATCTTTTACCTGGTGGCGAGCGACTACTTCCAGGTGGTGCGGTTGAAGGGGTTTCAGGAGTTCTGGAAGATGTATCGCGGGGAGAAAGCCGCGGAGGGCTGACCTGCCAAGAAGCGGAGTACTGACGCATACCATCCGGGTTGCGATTCCAGTCTTGATTCGACGCGGGCTTGCGGGGACCGATCGAGTCGTCGCCGATCGGAATGGGAGAGCAGGAGTTGGGGTTTTCCAGTCAGATCGGAGCTGGAAGGGCGGATTTATTGCCGACGGGGACGGGGTCGGTTGCGGCTGGGAAGGGTCTTTTCATGGTGGTCCCCGAAGCGCTGTGCGACAATCCTCAGAAGACCGCTTTCTCTATGCGAATTGATCGTCTGCTTCCGATGGGTGCCGGTGGAATGGCTCTGGCCGCGGTTCTGGCCTGGGCGCAGATGCCGCAGCAGCTTGCGCCCCGCACATCGCCCTCGACGCCGCTGGTGCTGGCTGGCGGGACGGTGGTGGACGTGACCGCCTGGGGCCGCTCGGCAAAGGACCTGCCGGACGCCATCGTGGTGGTGCGCGACGGGCGGATCACGGATGTCGGTTCGCGGATGGCGGTTTCGATCCCCAAGGGCGCGCGGGTGATCGACTGCACGGGCAAGTTCCTCATCCCGGGGCTGGTGGACGGCTACGCGGGGGTCAACTCGCAGGGGCAGGCCAACGCCAACCTCTACATGGGCGTGACCACGGTGGTGGCGGTGAGCAGCATGCGCAGCGGGGTGATCGATTTCGGAGCCTCGCCGAGCCCTCACCTTTACCTTCTGGACTCGGTGGGCGCGACGGACAACTGGAGCTTGCTGGCCAAGCGCCCGGAATGGGCGCTGAAGCTGAGGGAGGGCGCGCACCCAGCCGAGTTGAGCCCGGAAGACACCGTGCGCCAACTCGCGGAGACCGCGCGGCTGGGGACGCGGGTGCTGTGGCTGGGGCACAACCTGACGGCGGCCAACGCGCAGTGGATCATCGCCCGGGCGCACCAGATGGGGCTGGTGACGTATGGGGAGTTCTCGGCAACGCCTTACCGGGTGGGGGTGGAGGCCGGGGTGGATGTGCTGCTGCACATGGGGCGCTACGAGCTGGGGGTGGTGCCGGACGAGCTTCAGGTGCCGCTGGTGGAAGACCCGACGGGCACGGCCGAGTCCACGGCGCTGGATTACGCGGAACGGCTTCCTCCGACGGACGTGCATCTGCGTTCCTACGCGCATTTCCTGGCCAGCCACCACGCGGCGCTGATGCCCACGCTGAGCCGCTATTTCGTGGAGTTGCCGGACCATCGCAACCTGTGGAAGGAGCCGGCCGCGGCGCTGCTGGACCCGGCCCGGATGTTTCAGCCCGCCGACCGGGCCAGCGGAGAGCCGATGTATCCGCTGGCGGCCTGGACGCGGCATCTGCCCAGCGCGAGCCTGCGCTGGATGGAAGAGAGCCAGCGCAAGAAGGCCGACCAATCGGCGCTGCGGCTGTGGCACATCAATGAAACCCTGTTCGCGGCCTATCCGCACTACCTGGCGGCCTCCGGGGCCCCGGTGACGGGGTCGATGCCGGGGATATCGATGCACACCGAGCTGGAGATGCTGGTGCGGCTGGGGCTTTCTCCGCGCGAGGCCCTGGCGGCGGCCACCAACAACTATAGCCTGCAGTTTGGCTGGAACGAGCTGGGGCAGATCGCTCCCGGCCGGCGGGCCGACATCCTGGTGGTGGACGGCGACCCGACGGAGAACGTCTGGAACGCGCGCCGCATCTCGGGGCTGATCATGGACGGCAATGTGCTGGACCGGGATCGGCTGCTGAACCTGAGAAGGTGAGGCTGGGCTCATCCCCGGCGGGCGGCCTGGCGGGAAGCGGCCTGGAGAATCTCCGGGAGCCGGTCTTGGCGGTAGGCAAAGGCACTTTTGAGTTGCCGCCGCACCAGCAGGGCGGCCAGCCGGCCCAGGAAGCCATAGGGCAGCTCAAACTCGATGGTGTCCGCGACCAGCGTGCCTTCGACGCCTTCCCGGGTTTCGGCGCGGATGTCATGGCGGTGGCGGAAGAGGGTGAACGGCCCGCGCATGAGCTCGTCGACGAAGTGGCTGTTCCACTCGAAGCCGGTGATGCGCCCCTGCCAACTGGCGCGCCGGGGAAACCAGCGCAGGGGATAAAAGCTGACCAGAATCTCCGATCCGACGCCGGCCGCCACGCTGCGGAAGCGCCGCGCCGGGTCGGCCGCAGCGGGGCGGGCGACGGGCGGCACGAGGCGGGCGTCTTCGATGCGGGTTTCGAGCCGGGGCGGCATGAGGTGGGGCAGATTCGCCGGATTGGCGAAGAACGCAAACACCAGTTCCACCGGGTAGGGCGTCCACTGGCGGGTCTCGAAGCGTTCAGTCATGGCTTTGATGGTAACCCCGCCGCGGTGACGGCAGGGTCCCGAGCGAGTCGGCAGAACCTCGCCGTATCGGTTAACGTAAGACAAGTGGGCGGATTTATGCAGTTTTCCCGAAAATCATGAATGACCTCTCATCCCGGCTCTTACCGACTCATCCGCGGCACAATACCTGGCTGATCCTGATTGCGGCCTTCAAACTGGCCCAGGCGCTGCTGTTTGTGGCCATCGGGGTGGGGGCGCTGCAACTGCTGCACAAGGACGTGGGCGACCTGCTGGCGCGGCTTACCGACCACCTGCGCTTCAACCCCGAGTCAAAGTTCGTCAACTTTATTCTGGAAAAGGCGGCACTGCTGGACGACCGGCTGCTGCGGCGGATCGGGGCGGTGGTTTTCATTTATGCCGGGTTGGACATGGTGGAGGGAATCGGGCTGTACCTGGAAAAGACGTGGGCCGAGTACCTGACCCTGGCGATCACCGCCTCCTTTCTGCCCTGGGAGATCTTCGAGGTGATCCGCAAACTGACCTGGGTTCGGGTGAGCCTGCTGACGGTGAACGCGCTGGTTTTCTTCTATCTGCTGAAGCTGGTAGCGGAGCGGGGAAAGCAGGCGCAAGGAGCCCCGATTGAGTAAAATCGATGCATGGGGCGGTTTTCTGGTTCGCTGCCGTAGGGTTGGCGGAGGGGCTTTTCGGGGCGGGCTGGGCGGCGATTCGCCTTTTATTCTCCTATATGTGCAGGGCCCATGTTCTGTATAGGGGCAATCAAGGGCTGGGAACCGATGTAGTAAACACTAGATATAGTGGTATTTGATTTTCCATATACTATTGAGCCGCATTCGCGGAGGACGATCTCTCCGTCCGGGCGATTCGGAGATTTTCGATTTTGAGGGTACAACTTTCTGGGTTATGATTGCCTCTAAAGTGGAATGAAAGGGAGTGAAGTGGAGTCTTCACAATAGTTTCTAAGCAAGATTACTCCAGTTTTCTCTTTGCAACACGGGTTCCGGTTTTGAAATGGCTGGGGGAATCAGCCTGGGAAACCGGAAACGGGCGGAACCGGCAGCGCAGGGCGAATGAGGCAAGGGAATGTTTCGCGGCAACCATCCAGCCAAGGTCGACGAGAAGGGGAGATTGAAGATCCCTTCTGCCTTCAAGCAACTGGTGGACGCGAGCAACGTGACGCAGTTTTATATCACCAGCGTGGACGGGAACAGCGCGGAGATCTGGCCACTTCCGGAGTGGGAGAAGCGGGAAGCGCAGTTGGCCGAGTCCAGCACTTTGGACGACGCGGTGCAGAAGTACCTGAACTTGACCAGCTATTACGGCCAGCAGGTGGAGATGGATTCGCAGGCCCGGTTGCTGCTGCCGCAGATTTTGCGGGGCACGGCGCAACTGAACGAGGAAGTGACGGTCTTCGGCAAGATGACGTACCTGGAAGTGCATAACCGGAAGGTCTTCGAGAGCAAGCTCGAGGAGAACCAGATGACGGCGGAGGATCGCAAGGCCATGGCGGCGATTCTGAGCCGGCACAGTTGAACGGGGAAACCCCTCAGGGGGAGCGTGTGACGAATCCGAATCCTCGACATGCGCCGGTTCTTTTTGAAGAAGCGATGGAATTACTGAGGGTTCGTCCGGGCTCGACGGTGGTGGACTGCACGCTGGGCCTGGGTGGGCACGCAAGCGGAATCGCCCGGCTTCTGGGAGCGAAGGGGCACTTGATCGGATTTGACCGGGACCCCGAGGCGCTGGCGCTGGGGAAAGAGAAGCTGGACCAGGTTTCAGAGGAACTGGGCAGCGAGGCGCCCCAGGTGACGCTGATCGGCGAGGCATTCAGCTCGGCGCCAATGCATTTGAAGGCGGGTTCAGTGGATGGGCTGCTGGCGGACTTCGGAGTGAGCAGCCTGCAACTGGACGAGGCCCGCAGAGGTTTCAGTTTTATGGCGGATGGACCGTTGGATATGCGCATGGATGCGCGCAGCGGACCGACCGCCGAACAAGTGGTGAACGAGGCGAACGAGCGTGAGCTTGCGGACCTTGTTTACGAGTACGGAGAGGAAAGGAGGTCGCGGAGAATCGCCAGAGCCATTGTGCGGGGGCGGCCGGTTACGACGACGGGGCAGTTGGCCCGGATTGTAGCTTCAGCCGCTCCGCCAATGAAACAAGGGCATATTCATCCGGCGACCAGGACGTTTCAAGCTCTTCGTATTTATGTGAATCGCGAGTTGGACGAGATCAAGGCGTTGATGGAGGCCGCACCCAGGTTGCTGAAGCCCTCCGGACGGCTGGTGGTCATCAGTTTTCACTCGCTGGAAGACCGCATTGCCAAGGACAGTTTTCGGGAAGGGGCACGGCAGGGAATCTGGGAGGTTCTGACCCGGAAGCCGGTGACCGCGGGGGAAGAAGAAGTGGATCGCAATCCCCGCTCGCGGAGCGCGAAGCTGAGGGCGGGGGAGAGAAAAGCAGGGATTAGGGGTTAGGGGTTAGGGAATAGGGACTAGGGACTAGGGACTAGGGAACAGGGAACAGGGATCAGGGACTAGGGAACAGGGCGACGGCGGTTTAGCATCTGGGGCGGAGAAGCAGAGGCGGGAAGCAGCGGGAACAAGGCGCAAAGCGTCAGGAACTAACCCCTAACCCCTAACCCCTAGTTCCTAACCCCTAGTCCCTAGTCCCTCAGGAGACACCATGGCGGCATGCGCAACAACCTATTTCGATGTGAGCCGCGGGCTGGATGCGCGGGACGCCGCGCGGAATGCCGAACTGCTGGCCCAGCAGCCGCTACGGCGGCGTGGAGCGCGCACCCCGGAGTTCTACTTTCCCAAGCACTTTGACAATACGCGTCTGGTGAAGGCTCCTGATCCGGCGCGGGTTCGGGAGATGCGGCTTTTTTCGGCGGCGGTGACCATTCTTTTTTCGCTGATCATGGTGTACGGGTTGCAGCACTTCAGCGCCATTGAGGGCGGCTACCGGGTGGAGTCGGAAAAGCAGGCGCTGGACCAGTTGCGGGAAGAGAATCGTCAATTGCGCCTTTCTGAAGCGCAACTGACCCAGCCGGGGCGGATCGACAAGATGGCCCGCGACCTGGGACTGTCGGAGCCGCAGCCGGGGCAGGTGGTTCATCCGACGGGCAATGCGGATCCTTCGGCGCCTTCGCTGGCGCAAGTTGCTCCTCCGCCGTCGCAAAACGCTCCTCCCTTGCCCGCTTCGCGGTAAGGCGGCGACGCCGTTTCATCCCCGGAGCGCAACTCCATGCAGGCAGCCGTTCGACCCAACCGGAATCGCAATCTAGCAGCGCGCGTAATGCCTTTGCGGCGGGCGCGCTTCTGGACTGTGTGCGGGGTTTTCGTGTTCTGGGCGGGGCTGATTATCGCCCGGCTGTTCTGGCTGCAGGTGGTGCGCCACGACGAGTTTCAGGGGCGTGCGGAGAAGCAGCAGCAGCGGACGTTCGAGGTGGCTCCGCGGCGCGGGGTGCTCTACGACCGGAATCTGCACGAGTTGGCGATGACCGTGCAGGTGGATTCGATTTTCGCGGTGCCGACGGAGATCGAGGACAAGCAGGCGGTGGCGCACGCGCTGGCGGCGGTAGTGCACACCGACCCCGAAGACGGGCAGACGACCGAGGAGCAGATTGCCGACCGCCTGAATGCCGGGCACAGCTTTGCCTGGGTTGCCCGCCGTGTCTCGGAGCAGACCTCGACGCGGGTGAAGGAGCTGCTGGATTCTCAGGGCCTGAAGGGAATCTACTTTCAGAAGGAGTTTCAGCGGTTTTATCCGGACAACGAAATCGCGGCGCAGGTGCTGGGCTATGTGGGCCTGGACGACAACGGGCTGGGGGGGCTCGAGCAGAAGTTCGAGCCGCAGTTGCACGGGGTTCCGGGCCGGATGTACACGGCCATGGATGCGCACCGGCACGTACTGGGCTCGAGCGAGCGGGAACCGGAGCCGGGACAGAACCTGGTGCTGACGATCGACGCCAATATTCAGTTTCTGGCCGAGCGGGCGCTGGATCACGCCATGCAGCGGACGCAGGCGGCCAACGGCACGGTGGTGATCCAGGATGTGCACACGGGGCAGATTCTGGCGCTGGCTACCCGTCCCACGTTCAACCCCAACCTGTTCCGGCGCACCACGCCGGAGCTGCTGCGCAACCACGCCGTGAGCGACGTTTACGAGCCGGGTTCGGTGTTCAAGCTGGTGACCTATTCGGCGGCCCTGGAACAGCATGTGGCGGCGCCGGACGACATGATCGACTGCCAGGGGGGGCAGATTACGCTGGCGGGGCGGGTGATTCACGACGACAAGGGCGATCACTATGGGCGCATCACGGTGCACGAGGCGCTGGAGCACTCGAGCGACGTGGCCGCCGTGAAGCTGGCTCTGAAGGTGGGCCAGGACCGCTTCTACCAGTACATCCGCGACTTCGGCTTTGGGGCGCGATCGGGCGCCGAGCTGCCTGGGGAGACCCGCGGGCTGCTGCGTCCGGTGGACAAGTGGGGTTCGTCGTCGATCGGCTCGATCGCCATCGGGCAGGAGGTGGGGGTCACGCCGCTGCAACTGGTGTCGATGCTGTCGACGATCGCCAACGGGGGCGTGTACCTGCCGCCGCGGGTCCTGATGCCGGGGCAGGTGGACCACACCGGCAATGGCCAGGCTGGACCGAAAGGGCCGGCGGCCGGGCCGGTGGGTTCCGCTTTCAAGCCGGGCGGGGAGCTGCCCAATCCGCTGCCCGCGGGCGCGCACCGCGTGCTGTCAACACTGACGGCGGCGCAAATGCGCAAGATGATGGAGGGCGTGGTGCTGTTTGGGACGGGCCGGCAGGCGCAACTGAACGGCTACTCGTCGGGGGGCAAGACGGGGACGGCGCAGAAGATCGACCCGGCCACGCACCTCTACTCGAAGACCATGCACATCGCCTCGTTTGCGGGTATTGCCCCGGTGAACAATCCGGTGATCGCGGTGGCGGTGATTATGGACTCGCCCAAGGGCGCGTATTACGGCGCTGCGGTGTCGGCTCCGGTTTTTGCGGAGGTGGCTCAGCAGGTGCTTGAATACCTCGGGGTGGCCCACGACATCGAGGTGCGCTGGCCGCGCGCCCAGCAAAAGGCCGGGGCGCAACTGGCGGAAGACGAAGGCTCGGAGCACACCGGGGACATCAACGCGCTTTATGCGGCGGTGAACGATTTGCCGAGCGACGACCCGCTACGCGCGCCCGAGAGCCCGACGCCGAGCGCGGCGCAGGCTGCGAATTTGGCGTCAAATTTGGCGTCAAAATCGGCGTCAAATTCGGCTTCGAGGGCGGGTTCGAATCCGGGTTCCAATTTGGCTGCCGGCGGCAAGGGCGGGCCAGGCTGGACTCATTCGGCGCCCGCGGCTGAAGCGGGTCCGGCCGCAAAGCCTTCCCAGTCGCAGGGTACGACCGTGACGGTGGCCGACGCCAAGCGGATGCGGGTTCCATCGCTGGTCGGGCTGCCGGTGCGCAAGGTGATCGAGCAGGCCTCCGCGGCCGGACTCGAAGTGCAGATCAGCGGCAACGGCACGGTTCGCGAGCAGGCCCCGGTTGCGGGGACGATGGTCGTTCCCGGCACGCAGATCGTGGTGCGCTGCGGGCGGTGAAGCGGGTTTGGGCGGAACGGGAGGGGGCGAAAGATGGCAGAATTGCCAAAACGCGCCGAACCGCTCGTGGTCAGACTGCATGATTTGGTCATCATCGCAGGGCAGGCGCGGGCGAGGACGCCCGCGCTACAGCCGGCCAGGAGGCCAGCGCTACGATCCTTCCATTACCAATTCGTGCGGTCTTGGTACTGGTGGTATGTTTTCGGTGCGAGCAAAGGCGCGCAAAGGATGTGCTGGGGGGATGAAACATGCTGCACCGGCATCTGAATCATGGGGGATACACGCTTGCGGCCCTGGACGATGTAATTGACCGGGGCAAGCGGAAGGATTGGGCCGAGCTGCGGACAGTGGCCCTGAAGGACCGCGAAGTGATGGAGAAGATCCTCCGCGTCACTCTGGCGCATGCAAGCGACCCCTACGCGCAGAGGCATCACTTCTGGAGGCACTATGCCGAACAGCACCTCAGAGTTGCCTGAGTGGGAGCAGGTTCTTTTTGCGGCGGCCCACCTGCAGCGCATTTTGCCGGGGGCTGTCCTTGTAGGGGGAACTGCGGCAGCCCTCTACGCGGGCCACCGGCTGTCGACCGATGCCGACCATATCGTCACCGATCTCCGAGAGCGATTCGATCGAGTGCTGGCGGAATTGGAGTCGGTGGCGGGCTGGAAGACGGCGCGCATTCGCCCGCCTGTGCAGATCCTCGGCAGCCTGGACGGCATCGAGACCGGGATCCGGCAATTGATTCGGGAACGGCCGCTGGAGACGGCAGAAATCGAACGCTTTGGCCAGCGGATCACAGTTCCAACCCTCAAGGAGATGTTGCGCATCAAGGCGGTCTTGATCCTCAAGCGCAACGCGACCCGCGATTACCTGGATTTTGTGGCGCTGTTTGCGTGCCTGGGTGAGGATGAAGCAATCTCGGCCCTCGATTCCTTCGACAACCTCTACCCGCAGCCGAACGGGGAATCGGCCTTGCAGCAGCTTGAGATTCAACTGGCTAGCCCAATGCCCTACGATCTGGATGAGGCGAGCCTGGCCGAGTACAAGAACCTGGAACCGAGGTGGCACAACTGGAGCGCGGTTCAATCGGCTTGCGTGGCCTGCGCCACGTTGATCTTCGACCGCATCGCCGGATGCGATGGAACAGAGAAGGGCTGAAGGCCTCTTCGGCCGGACACCCTCCATCCACCTGACTTGTGGCGCATGGAGGGGAAGCCATGCATCGAAACGGCGCACCGAGGGTCGGGACTACATGCCCTCGGGCCACTTGCGGGTTTCTTCGAGCGATGCGCCGGTTTCCAGAAGGGACTTGAGGCTGGAGAGGATCGGCGGCCAGCCGTTGGCCACGGCCTGGATGAACTTCGAGCCGGCCATCTCCATGGTGTGAGTGACGGTGAGCTTGACGCTCTGGCCCTTCTGCTCGAGGTCGAAGACGACTCGCGAATAACCCTCGGCGGTCATCTCCGGAATGAATTCGTTGCGCCAGGTGAGAACCAGCTTTCGCTGGGGCTCAATCTCGATGACTTCGCCGCTGTCGGCGACGCGACCGTCAGGAACCAGAATCCGCCACGGCGCGCCCGGCTTCCATTCGCTTTCCTGCACGGTGTCGTACCAGAACTGCCGCGTGAATTCGGGGTCCATGAGCGCATGCCACAGTTTTTCCGTGGTGGTGCGGATATAGGTCACGTAGACATATTCAGATTGAGCCATCGATTTCTCCCTCCAATTTCGCTTTGAGTTCGGCCAGGGCGCGCAGGCGGCCGCGCTCGTATTTTCCGATCCAGCGCTCGGCAATTTCGTGGATCGGCATGGGATTCAGATAGTGCAGCTTCTCGCGGCCTCGCCGGATGGGGACAACCAGCGCGGCTTCTTCGAGCTGCTTCAGGTGCTTGGTGACCGCCTGGCGGGTGATGTCGAGATGCGCGGAGAGCTGGCTGAGGGTTTGCCCATTGCTGGCCCGCAGGTGGTCGAGGAGCAGCCGGCGCTCGGGGGCGGCAAGCGCTTTGAAGACCTTGCCCGGGTCGGCGGTCATGGGGTCATATTATGCAACCTTTTGGTTGCCTGTCAAGAAGGCGCATTGTAATTGGGAAAATCGGTTTCCGAACAGCCAGACAGTAAACGAGATATGCGGTGACGGGCCGTGTACGATAATTGCAACCAATTACCGCATAGCGCTTTGTGTTGTATGAGAGGACTCGATGACCATCAAATATGCTTTGACTAGGCGGGAGATCGTGACCTTCTTTCTCCAAGGGATGGTCAAATCTCCGAAACTGCTTATGATCGTCGTGATTCTCTCTCTCTGGCCTGGCTTTGTTTTTGTCGTAATGGGAGGAGCGTTTTCGCGTTCTCTCACAGTTGGCGATTTCAAAGGTGGCGCCATCTGGACGGTAGGAGCCTTCAGCTTCCTGATTCTGTGGGTCTTCCTCCGCGGGAAAACCGATGAACGGACGCTGAGCGTGTCCGATGAAGGTATTAGGACGCAGATTGGTTCCTACCAGGGACAGGTGCCCTGGAGCAAGGTGGGCGCGGTTACGGACATGGGCCAATACATACTCATTCTCCGGTCCACAGGGAACGCGTTCTTCATCCCAAATCGGGCATTCAACATGTCGGAGGAAAGAGAGCTGTTTCTTACCTCGATTGATCGTTGGCGCGGCGCGCAGTAGGGCGCCCAACCTTGCTGGTGTGAGCGTTGACTTGAGTCTTTGATGCGCTCTTCAAGGATGCTCGTTTTGAGATACCGGCCCGGCCGTGAGAGCAGTCCTGAGTGACCCGAGCGAACAAAGCCCACCTGGCAATCTACAATTGAACCCGATATGAATTGGAAAGAACTGATTGACGAAGTGACGGCGGTGGGCGCGGGCGGTGGCTCAGAGGAGCCGGTGACGGGCGTGGAGTACGACTCGCGCAGAGTGCGGCCCGGAGCGGTATTTGTGGCCATGAAGGGCGGGTCGGCGGACGGCAATCGGTATGTGGAAAGGGCCATCGGGGCCGGGGCGTTGGGGATTATCACCGACTCGGCGCACAAGTTCGACCACCTGCTGGTTTTCGAAGCCGGGCTGCCGGTTCTGGAGGTTGAGCACGGGCGGCGGGCGCTGGCGCAGGCATCGGCTGCTTTTTTTGGGCACCCGGAGCGGCAGCTGGCGACGACCGGGATCACGGGAACGAATGGGAAGACGACAACCGCCTTTCTGGTTGAGGCGCTGCTGAACGCCGCCTCGCGCAGCACGGTGCTGGTGGGCACGATCGAATACCATGTGGCGGGGGACGTGCGGCCTTCGGTGCACACCACCCCGGAATCGCGAGACCTGTTTGAGTTGATGGCCGAGGGCGTCGCGCGCGGGGCCACGGAGTTGGTGACCGAGGTTTCCAGCCATGCGCTGGATCAGGGCCGCGCCGCGGGAGTGAAGTTCGATGTGGCGGTTTTTACCAACCTGACGCGCGATCATCTGGACTATCACGTGACGATGGACAGGTATTTCGCGGCCAAGCGGCTGCTGTTCGACGGGAAGGTCTATCCGGCTCCCCGGGTGGCGGTGGTCAACGCGCACGACGCGCGCAGCGAGGAGTTATCGGAAGCCGCGAGGAAGGCGGGGGCTGAGGTGCGGAGGTATGGAATTGGTCAGGGCGATTGGCGCGCGGCCCGGCACACGCTGACGCCGGGCGGAGCGATTCTGGAGCTCGAGACCCCGGCCGGAACGGCGAAAGTTGTGTCGCACCTGGCGGGCGAGGTGAATATTCTGAACCTGCTGGCGGCCCTGGCCGCGGCTCATGCCCGGGGGGTGCCGTTCGCGGATCTGGTGGAGTTCGTTCCCCGGCTTCGGCCTGTTCCAGGGCGTTTTCAGTCAGTGGATGCGGGCCAGCCGTTCACGGTGATCGTGGACTACGCGCACACGGATGACGCGCTGATCAACCTGACTGGCCTGGCTCGGCAGATTACCGGGGCGCGGCAGACTACGGGCACGACATCCGGCAGGGTGATCACGGTGTTCGGGTGCGGCGGGGACCGGGACCGCACCAAGCGTCCGAAGATGGGGCTGGCGGCGGGCAAGGGAAGCGACTTTGTGGTGGCTACGAGCGACAATCCGCGGACCGAGGGGCCGCTGGCCATTCTGGCGGAGGTCGAACCCGGTTTGAAGGCCAGCAAAGTCCGCTACACGGTGGAGCCGGACCGCGCCGCGGCGATTCGCCTGGCGCTGGGAGAGGCGGGGGCGGGCGACGTGGTTCTGATTGCCGGCAAGGGCCACGAGAAGGAGCAGATTGTCGGGTTGAGTTCCATTCCATTCGACGACACGGAGGCCGCCCTATCCGCGCTGCGCGAATTGGGGTACGGTAAAGGGCAATGAAACTCACGCTTGCAGAGGCGGCACTGGGTGCGGGCGCCATGCTGGAGGCGCCTGCCAGCATCGGCCAGCCCGGAACGCTGGAGGTGAGCGGCTACTCGATCGACTCCCGGACGGTGGGCGTCGGGGAGCTGTTTTTTGCGGTTCGCGGCGAGCGGGTGGATGGGCACGACTTTATCTCCGCCGCGCTGGGTCGCGGGGCAGTGGCGGCGGTGGTCTCGCGGGAGCGGGTGGCCGGTTTGCCCGATGCGGCGCTGGCGGTGCCCTTGCTTATTACGGAGGACCCGCTGCTCGCGCTGCAGGCGCTGGCCGCCCATGTCCGCCGCCAGTGGGGCCATCGGGTGGTTGCGGTGACCGGTTCGGCCGGCAAGACCACCACCAAGGACGCCATTGCCGCGGCTCTCGGAGCAAAGTTCAAGGTTCTCAAGTCGCACGGCAATCTGAATAACGGTTTCGGCCTGCCGCTGCAACTGTTGCGCCTGACGCGCGAGCACGAGGTCGCGGTCGTCGAGTTGGGGATGAACCACCCCGGCGAGATTGCCGCATTGGCGCGCATTGCCGCTCCCGACTGGGGCGTGGTGACCAACGTGGGCAACGCGCACATTGAGAATTTCGCCGATGGGCAGGATGGCATTGCCCGGGCCAAGCTGGAGCTGGTGGATGCGCTTCCCTTGACGGGCGTGGCTTTTCTGAACTGCGACGACCCTTACGTTTCGCAGTTTGGACGCGACTTTCCCGGCCGCGTGGTGTACTTTGGCGCGGGCCCTTGCGCCGATCCGCAACTGGCTGGGCTGAAGGAAGACATGGAAGGACTGCACCTGCGCTATCGCGCCGACGGAAGCGAGGGGGAACTGACGCTGCACCTGCTGGGCGAGCACAACGCAGCGAACGCATTGGCGGCGCTGGCCGTGGCTCTGGAAGCGGGCGTGGGCCTGGATGCAGCGGTCACGGCACTGGAATCGCTGACCCCCGGCGACAACCGCGGGGAGGTGATCGCGGTTGGCGGCGCACTGCTGATCAACGACTGCTACAACTCCAACCCCGAGGCGCTGCGGTCGATGATCCGCACGCTGGCGGCGCGTCCGGCGCGGCGCAGGATTCTGGTGGCCGGCGAGATGCTGGAAATGGGCGAGCACGGCCCGGCGCTGCACGCGGCTTGCGGCAAGGCAGCCGCCGAGGCCGGGCTGGACCTGGTGGCGGGCGTTCAGGGCAACGCGGAATACCTGGCCACGGCGGCCTGCGCGGGCGGGGTTTCGGCGCTGTTTCTGCCGGATGCCCAGGCGGCGGGGCGCTGGCTTGAGAAGAATCTGCAGCCGGGCGACGTGGTGCTGGTGAAAGGCTCGCGCGGCGTTCACCTGGAGCGGGCGATCGAGGTGGTAACGCGGAGCTCGGAATCCAACTGAATCGGTTTGCCTGACCTGCGGCGGGCCCCCTCTGCCTAGTAGAATCAACCTGAACTTCGCCTCGTACCGGCTCTGGAGGCCCATTGCTTTACTGGCTGCTTTATGAAAAGCTCTTTCCGTTTTTTCACCCGTTTCGCATTTTTCGCTATCTCACGTTTCGCACCGCGTTTGCCTCGGGCACGGCGCTGCTGATCGCGCTGTGCATCGGCCCCTGGGTGATCCAGAAGCTGCACGAGTTCCAGATCGGCCAGTTTGTCCGCGAGGACGGCCCACAGTCGCACTTGAAAAAGTCCGGCACGCCCACCATGGGTGGGGTGCTGATCGCCATTGCGATTCTGCTGCCTACGGTGCTGTGGTCGGACCCGGCCAATCCTTTTGTGTGGATCACGGTATTTTCCACGCTGGCCTTCGGCGCCATCGGGTTTGCGGACGACTACATCAAGGTTGTGCAGCGGCGCAGCCTGGGCCTGACGGCGCGCGCCAAGCTCTTCTGGCAGGGCATCGCGGGAGTGGCGGTGGCAGTTTTTCTGGTGGTGCTGCAGCAGTTCAAGCTTTTCTCGACGCAGTTGACGGTGCCGTTCATCAAGAGTTGGCGGCCGGACTTGCAATGGCACATCTGGCCCAGCACGCTTCCGCACCTTGGGCTTCTGGCGTTTCTGCCGTTTGTTGTCTTTGTCACGCTGGTGCTGGTGTTTTCGTCGAACGCCGTGAACCTGACCGACGGGCTCGACGGGTTGGCCATCGGCTGCACCATCATCGCCGCCGGAGCGCTGGCGGTGCTGACGTACGTGAGCGGGCACGTGGTGTTTGCCGACTATCTGGAGCTTCAGCGCATGCCTCTGGTGGGCGAGCTGACGGTGTTCTGCGGCTCGATGGTGGGGGCCTCGATCGGGTTTCTGTGGTACAACGCTCACCCGGCCGAGATTTTCATGGGCGACGTGGGCTCGCTGGCGCTGGGCGGGGCCATCGGCACGGTCGCCGTGATCATCCGCCAGGAACTGCTGCTGCCATTTATCGGCGGCATGTTCATTCTGGAAGCGGTCTCGGTGATCCTGCAGGTGGGCAGCTACAAGCTGCGCAACAAGAAGCGTATCTTCAAGATGGCTCCCCTGCATCATCATTTTGAACAGTTGGGTTGGGCCGAATCCAAGGTCATCGTGCGCTTCTGGATCGGCGCCCTGGTGTTTGCACTGTTTGCACTCACCACCCTGAAACTTCGTTAGCCACGGTTCCGGGAGGCAGCTTCCGGTGCACAATTGGAGATGCCGCGGATGGCATGAGCCAGAGGTTAGACCCTATGTTGGAACTCAAAGGCAAGAAAGTACTGGTTGTCGGACTGGGCAAATCGGGTCTGGCGGCGGCCCTGTTTCTGCGCCACCGCGGCGCCCTGGTGACGGTCTCGGATGTGCGTTCGGCGGAAGCCCTGGCGAAGGACATTCCGGCCCTGCTCGAAGAGGGCATCATGGTGGAGGCCGGCGGTCACGGCCTGCTGACCTTTCGCCGCCAGGATCTGATCGTGGTGAGCCCCGGCGTCCCGCTGGACACGCCCGAACTGGCCCAGGTGAGGAGCTTCGGCCTGCCGGTGATTGGCGAGCTGGAGCTGGCGGCCCGGTTTCTGAAGGGCAAGACGCTGGCGGTAACCGGCTCGAACGGCAAGACCACCACGACCACGCTGCTGGGCGACATTCTCAGGGAGGGCAACGTGCCCACTCTGGTGGGGGGCAACATCGGCGTGCCGGTGGTGAGCCTGATCGACTCCAGCACGGAGGAGACCTGGTCGGTTCTTGAAGTTTCAAGCTTTCAACTGGAAAGCACAGAGGAGTTTCACCCCGAGATCGCGGTGATCCTGAACATCACGCCCGACCATCTTGACCGGCACGGCAGCTTCGAGAACTATGTCCGGGCCAAGGAGCGGATCTTCGCGGTGCAGGACGAGCGGGATTGCCTGGTGCTGAACGCCGACAATACGCACGCGGCGCAGGCCGCCTCGCGCGCCGCGGCCAAGGTCTACTGGTTTTCGATCGAGCACCCGGTGGAGCAGGGGGCGTGGGTGGAAAATGGCTACGTGGTCTATCGGGCCTCGCGGGGTGCTGCTGTGGAGGCGGTGATTCCGCTGGGCGGGATTCCGCTGAAGGGCGAGCACAATGTGGAGAATGTGCTGGCGGCCGTGGTTGCCGCCCGCCAGGTGGGGGTCGCGGCCCGTGACATTCGGCGCGCCATCGAGAACTTTCGCGCCGTCGAGCATCGGCTGGAGTACGTGGCCACGCACAACGGCGTCGAGTTTTACAACGACTCAAAGGCCACCAACGTGGACGCAACGGCCAAAGCGGTTGCGGCATTCTCGACCGGCATCCATCTGATATTGGGCGGCAAGGACAAGAACTCCGACTACACCGAGCTTTCCGATCTGCTGCGGGAGCGGGTTCGGGCGGTCTACACCATCGGCTCGGCGGCGGCAAAGATCGAATCGCAGTTGCGCGGGGTGATCTCGCTGCGTTCGTGCGGAACGCTGGAGAAGGCCATTGCCGCGGCCACTGCCGCCGCGCGTCCGGGCGAAGTCGTTCTGCTTGCGCCGGCCTGCTCCAGCTTCGACCAGTTCGACAGCTACGAACATCGGGGCAGGGTTTTCAAGCAACTGGTGAGCGAATTGCGGGGTTAGAGCCGATGGCGAGACTGGTAGGGGTGGATAAATGGCTGTTCTTCACCACCGCGCTGCTGATTGTGGCGGGGCTGGTGATGGTGTTCTCGGCATCGGCGGTGATGGCCCAGGAGCGCTACCATTCCCCTTACACTTTTGTCGGCAAGCAAGCCATCTGGGCGCTGGTGGGCGTGCTGGCGCTGCTGGCGCTGATGCACGTGGACTACAACCTCTACAAATCGCCGCGCTTTATCTACCCGGCTCTCACGGTGACTGTTTTCCTGCTGGTGCTGGTGTTCTTCTTTCCCGGCTCTCACAACACCCACCGCTGGATTCGGTTTGGCGACTTCTTCACTTTTCAGCCGTCGGAGATCGCCAAGCCGGTGATGGTGCTGTTCCTGGCCTGGTTTCTCTCGACGCGGCTGGACCGGATGCGGGACTGGAAAAACACGCTGCTGCGGGCGGTGCTGGTACCGGTGGTTTTTGCCATCCTGATTGTTCGCCAGCCGGACCTGGGCACGGCGCTGGTACTGGCCGGGGTCACGCTGATGATGCTGTTCCTGGCCGGGGTGGAGTGGAAGTACCTGATTGGCGGGGTGTGCGCTACGCTGCCTCCGTTGGCCGCTTTGCTGTTCCTGGTCCCCTGGCGGCGGCAGCGCATGCTGGTCTTCCTGACGCCGGAGGCCGACCCGCAGGGCGCCGGCTTCCACATCAACCAGTCGCTGATCGCCGTGGCTACGGGCGGCGTGACCGGCAGGGGCTACATGGAGGGGGTGCAGAAGCTTTTTTTCCTGCCCGAGGCCCACACCGACTTCATCTTCGCCAACATCGCCGAGGAGTTGGGGTTCATCGGCGCAGTTTCGATCGTGCTGTTGTTCGCGATCTTCGGCGTTCGCGGGCTGCGCGCGGCTTTTCGCACCCAGGACCCTTTCGCCCGCCTGGTTGCCTTCGGCATCACCACCACCATTGTGCTGCAGGCATTTTTCAACATCAGCGTGGTGCTTTCCCTGCTGCCCACGAAGGGAATTCCTCTGCCGCTGATCTCTTCGGGGGGCACCTCGCTGGCCTGCACCCTGGCTTCGGTGGGAATCCTGCTGAACATTACCAAGAAGATTGAGTGATCTTCCTCTTCACGAACCAATCCCTATCGGATTCTGATTCAGACATTGGTAACATAAGTTCAGGCTGGCACTTCCCACTCGGCCGGCCGATTGCATCCGCCTTGGTTGTTTTCCCAGCGTTGAAAGAAAGGCATACGATTGTCGGAACCGCGCGTTCTTATCGCCGGGGGCGGCACCGGCGGTCATATTATTCCCGCCCTGGCCGTAGCCCACGAACTGGTTGAGCGTTATGGCGCCGAGGTGCTGTTTGTGGGCACCGCGCGGGGCATGGAAATCCGCCTTGTTCCGGAGGCCGGATTCCGGCTTCGGCTGGTCGATGTGGGACCGCTCAAAAATGTCTCCCTGCTGACCCGGCTGCGGACGTTGCTGGATTTGCCCCGCGCGATCCAGGGCTGCAGGCGTCTGATCCGGGAGTTCAAGCCCGACGTGGTCTTCGGGGTGGGCGGTTATGCTTCGGGCCCGGGGATGGCCGCGGCGCTGCAAATGAAGATTCCGACCATGGCCTTTGAGCCCAACGCCATTCCCGGCCTGGCCAATCGCCTGGTGGGCATGAGGGTGCAGGCGGCGGCGGTCAATTTTCCTTCCGCAGCCGCGTGGTTTCATTCGGCCGAGGTGACGGGAATCCCGGTGCGGCCGGAGTTTTTCACCATGAAGCCGAATCTGGTGACCGCGCCCCATCTTCTGGTATTTGGCGGATCGCAGGGCGCGCGGATTTTCAACACCCATTTGCCGGCGGTGATGCCGGCCCTGCTGGAAGCGGTTCCTGGCCTGACTGTCCTGCACCAGAGCGGAATGCGCCATGCGGAGCGAACTCATGCGGCCTACGTGGCCAGCGGCGCCGATCCCCAGCGCTGGCAGGTGCGCCCGTTTATCGACGACATGCCAGCGCGCTTTGCGCAGGCCGACCTGGTAATGGCGCGCAGCGGGGCTTCGACGGTGGCCGAGCTGGCTGCCGCAGGGAAGCCCGCCCTGCTGGTGCCCTTTGCCGCCGCCGCCGACAACCACCAAAAGCGTAATGCCGAAGAGATGGTCAAAGCCGGCGCGGCCGTCATGCTGCACGAGTGGGACTTGGATGTGGCCGGCAAGCTTCTGGAGACTCTGACCGGGCTCTTGACCGCTCCGGACCGGTTGGCGGCCATGGCTGCCGCCGCCCGCACCCAGGCGCATCCGGGCGCCGCCGAGCGGATCGCCGAGCGGCTGACTGCGCTGGCCCAGGCGAATGTCGCCGCGCGATAAGGAAAAGGAACCCCAGACCCCGCCTTCGAAACTCTGGGGAAATGCCTCTGGTGGCCTGTTTTGCACCCTCAAACCAACAAAAAGGGCCCGCCTGCCGAAGCAGACGGGCCTTTCAAGAGAAGCCGCTCAAGTTTAGCGGTGTCCGCCGCCGCCATGGCCGCCGCCACCACCCATGTGACCGCCGCCGCCACCACCACCCATGTGACCCCCGCCGCCGCCACCCATGTGTCCGCCGCCGGCATGTCCGCCGCCGAATCCGCCACCGCCGCGGGCACCGCCGCCGCCATAGGCTCTCATTCCGCCGCTGGCGCCACCGCGGTAGCCACCGCCGTACGCTCCGCGGCCCGCATAGGCGCCGCGACCGCCGTAGGCGTATCCGCCACGTCCGCCGTAGCCGTATCCGGCGCGACCGTACCAGCCGCGACCGCCGTATCCGCCGCGACCGTACCAGCCGCGATGGAACCAAGGCCCGGCGCCGATGAAGACGCCGCCATAAAACCAGTCAGGCCCGTAGTAGCCGTAGGGCGCGCAGCCATAAGGGGCGTAGGCGTAATACCCCCACTCGCAGACCGGGGCATCGTAGACCATGGGAGCGGGGACGACCTCGGGACCGACGCCAACTCCCACGGCGACCTGGGCTTTGGCGGTTGCCGCGACACCCACAGTCAGCAGCATTGCAAACAGAACCAGCCGGAATCTCCGCATAAAATCCTCCTCGTGCTGCCCTGTCCTGTTTGACCCGGACCGGGGAACCGGAGGCGACCTCCGTCCTCAGCACTTGCCGGCTTCTGGGTTTCTCTTCCCAACCGGCTTCTGATCTCTCAAACAGTATTTCCGAACTTAAGTTGCGGTGCACTTGAGAAAGATTTCATGGGGCAGGGCCATTGGTGCTCAGAGCGCCCTGCCGGCGGCATTGGCGGCGGTGTCCATGGGCCGGCACAGTGTTGAGACGGTCAGGAACCGGTTGGATACGGTTAGTTGGCCAGCACCGCCCGGTAGCGGACCTTGTTTTTCTTTACCTTTTCAATGGCTTCGTTGGCCTTGGCCATGGGGAACAGTTCGGTCTTGGCCTTCACGCCGTGGCGCGCCGCCACGTCGAGCATTTCCTTGATCCGGTAGGGGCTTCCGGTGGGATTGCCGGTGATGGAGCGGATGCCGGAGATCAGCGGGAGGGCGTGAACGCTGACCGGCGACGGCGGAACTCCGACAAAGCACAGGGTTCCGGTAGGCCGCAGGGTCTGCAGATAGACACCCCAGTCCTGGTCCTCACTGATGGTGCTGAGGACAAAATCCAGGGTGCCGAAGACTTCCTTCATGGCCTTGGACTCCCTGGTGTTGACAAAATTGTGCGCGCCGAGGGCCCGCGCCTCTTCTTCCTTGGCGGCGGAGGTGGAGAAGGCGGTAACCTCCGCGCCGAAGACGCGCGCGAACTGGACGGCCAGGTGTCCGAGTCCGCCGATGCCGACGACACCGACTCGCGAAGAGGGGTTGATGCCGTGGGTGCGGAGGGGATTGTAGACGGTAATGCCGGCGCACAGCAGGGGCGCGGACTGCTCGCTCTCGAGCGCGCCGGGGATGGGAATGACAAAGCGCGCATTGGCGCGCACCAAGTCAGCGTATCCGCCATGGCGGTGAACGCAGGTGCATTCGGCCGCGGGGCAGAGGTTCTCCATGCCGCGGGTGCACCATTCGCAGATTCCACAGGAGTTGGATTGCCAGCCCAGGCCGACGCGCTGGCCCAGCTCCAGCGCCCGCACCTCGGCGCCGAGGGCCTGCACGGCACCGATGATTTCGTGGCCGGGAATGAAGGGATAATGGCTGATTCCCCAGTCGTTTGAAATCAGGTGAATATCGCTGTGACAGATTCCACAGTGGGTAATGGCAATCTCGACCTCGTGCGGGCCCAATTCACCTGGGTCGTATTTGAAAGGCAACAGTTCGGCTCCTGCCGCATGCGCTGCAAGTCCTTGAATTGGATTCATCGTTGATTCCGAGTCCTCGCTGGGGGTAGCAAACAGGCCGGCCTGATCGCGGAGGCACCGTCCTGAGAGTTGGCATCTGACTCTCTCCGCCTTCCTAGTTTAAACCGCCTCCGGGTTCTATGCGCACATTCAGCACCTGGAATCCGCTGAGCACTCCACCAGCGGGTGCTTCGGCCCCGACCTCAGCCGATTCACCGTTGAGGCTGACCTCCTGAGCGGCGCGCAAGGGTTCGAGGACGTTGGCCACTGAAAGGGGGAGGCTTGAGAGCGTCTGGCCCTCCATTCCGGCCTGCGTTTCGGGCACCAGGAGGCTGACGTAGATGCGGTCGGCCGGGTGCTGACGCCGGGCCAGCGCCAGGGCCGAGTCCAGATCGGAGGCGTGATTCTGCTGTCGGGGCTGATCCAGGGTGCGGTCGAGGGTGCCGGAGTCGGAAACCAGGAGGCGGAGGTTTCCCGCGCCCAGCCGGGCGGGCAGAGTGACGGGAATGCGAACATTCCGCACGGGCTGGCGCCAGGGGCGCAACGTGGCTTCAACGACGATGGTGTCGCCGGCACGGACGATGTCGCCTGAAACCAGCCGCGCACCCTCCAAATCCACCTGCACCCGGCGCGGAATGGCTTCGACATCGAGTTCTATGCCGCGCACCGCGCCCTGCCGCGTTCCATTCGAGTAGAGCCGGGTGAACCGGTCTCCGGTGAGCATGGCGGCGGTGAGCGGCGCGCCCATCTGATCTCCGGGGGAAGCCCAGAGGTCGATGGGCGAGGAGGGGTAGCCGTCCAGATCGATGCTGCCGGTGAGGTGGTAGCTGGTCTCGGCGGTGTTGCTGTTGCTATCAAGAAGGACATCGTAAAGCGAGACGAGCATGGCCTGGGGGGTGAGCGAGGGAAGGTCCAGGACCTCGATGTCGAGTTTTCTGGTCCTGGTCTGCTCGTGAACCCTGATGTGCACCGGAATCATATGCGCCTGAGCGCCGAAGACGCCGCGAATGGCCGCATCGCGGTCCTCGTTGAAGGCCCCGATGGTGGTTCCGGTGTTGACGATCTTGAAGGCGTTGAAGGGCGAGGCCAGGGTGGCCACGACCTCGGTTGTGGTCATGGGCAGGGAAACCGGCCCGGCCTGCAGGATGGGGTGTCCGCAGGCGAGCAACTGCGTGGGGTCGATGTAGGTAACCGTGCAGGTGGCGGCGATTTCGAGATCTCCGCGGACCAGTTGCGCGCTGACCGCCGAACCCGGCATGACGCCGGAGGCCGCGGCCGCCGCGGTTTCCGCGCCAGCCGGCTGCGAGGAGCCGGCCATGCCGCCGGCCACAACGGTGGCCAGGCTGGTTCCCGCCATTTGCTGCTGCCATAGGCGGATGGCCTCGGGCCGGAAGCCGCCCATGACCAGCGGGGTTTCCATGATCTGCATGGGCTGCTGGGGCCGCGACTGAGGCTCCTGTTCTCTGTCGGCTGTGGCCTGCTGGCTGATTTGCGATGCTTGATCCCTGACGCCTGCCCTGCCGGCGTCGATGGGCAGGTCGCGCACTTCGAGCATTTGTTCGATGGGGGTGATGCCGGCGATGGGGTCTTTGCTGAACTGGCCGATGCGGTAGGAGAGCGAACCGAGCAGGCGGTCGCCGATGTACACGGGACTGCCGCTCATGCCCGCCACGACTCCCGTGTATTCGGGCTTGGCGCCGTGCAACTGGGCCAGGATCATGTCGAGGCCTGGGCCGCGGGCCCCGCGCAGCACGCCCAGGATCTCCACTTCCATCGGCTCCGGTCGACCACCGCCGGCGGA
>Ga0302319_10003928_pt1 | contig 30759 bp, 26 predicted proteins | sample Bog_T0_2_FD_203319 | JGI IMG/M metagenome (GOLD analysis project Ga0302319, IMG submission 203319) | Peat permafrost microbial communities from Stordalen Mire near Abisko, Sweden - Bog_T0_2 | ecosystem: Environmental > Terrestrial > Soil > Wetlands > Peat | place: Sweden: Abisko, Stordalen Mire... | reverse complement strand
AAATCCCTGCGCCAGGGCCTGTATACCGCAACCGAGTGGCCCCTTCGCCCGAGCTCGCTTGCGATGACTCCAAACGTCATCGCGACCCCGTTGATCTCCGGGGGGAAAGTCTCAGTTACAATTGCGAGTTTCACAGGATGCGTGGTTTACGCATCCAAATATGCACCCCCGGGGTGCCAAACAGGTGTCGAACCGGTTACGACTTCGGCAAATCGCCTCCGGCTGGCGGCTTGGGATCCGAGGATGACGGCTCGGGTTCGTTGGGCGCCGGGACAGCCGGTGCCACGGCCGGCGCGATGGGCAGGGGTGCCGGAGCCGCCTTGGCCTTGACCCCCTTTGCCTCGTATAGGCGGATGACATGGCGGCGCTGGTCCAGGCTGATGATTTCCGCGTACCGGCCCCAGCTGAGGAGCGTGCGGAAGAGGGGCCTCGGCTTCTCGTGGGGCAGGGCCGCCTGGAGCTCCCGCAGGAGCTCCTCGCTCTTCAGGGTCTGGTCCTCCTGGACCTTGATCAGGCGCACCAGGAGCTCGAAGATCTTCAGCTTCATCAGCTGCTCGCGGATGATGCGCTTCTGGTCGACGGTCGACGAGCGGGTGAGCTCGTTGCCGAGCGGGGTAATCCGGACGTCCTGGCCGGGCGTCTCGACGAATCCAAGCAGCTCCGCGGCCTTAACGATCCTGACCACCGCGCCGAACTCCTTGCCGAACTTCTCGGCCAGGTCGAAGAGGTCGTACGGCTCGTCGCCGATGAGGGACATGAGGCCGAGCACCTCGGCCGCGTTGACATAAGGCAGCGACACTGGGGCAATCCTGCGCCGGTTGTCCGAGGTCTTCGTCGTGACCACCTTGTTCGCGTCACCTGGAACGCCTGCGACGGCGTCGGGAAGGTTCGTGTGGGTCAGGATCCCGTGCAGCTGCTCGACGATCTTCTTGAACTCGGGATTGTCCGTGTCGCGCGGGTAGGGCAGCGCGTTCGGCACGATGACATCAATGCGCCCCGGGTTTGCGGCCATGACGACGATCCGGGTCGCGAAGTACACGGCCTCGACGATGTTGTGTGTCACCATGACCATTGTCCGCAGCGGGTGATTCGGGTCCGCGAGGAGCCGCCCGATCTCATTGCGAAGCGTCTCCGCTGTCAGGACGTCGAGCGCGCTGAAGGGCTCGTCCATTGCGAGCACCTCCGGGTCGGCGATCAAGGCCCGCGCGATTCCGACCCTCTGCTTCATGCCGCCGGAGAGTTCCCTCGGGTACGCGTACTCGTAGGCACCGAGTCCCACAGTCTGCAGGACCTTTTCAAGGCGGCTTTGCTGCTCTTCCTCAGGGAGATGCCCGATCGGAAGAAGAACGTTGCCGCGGACCGTCAGCCAGGGGAACAAGGCAAAGTTCTGGAAGACCATCGACACGCCCGGTGAAACGCCAACAAGGAGCTTCCCTTTGTACAGCACCTCGCCGCGGGTCGGCGTGATGAGACCCGCCATGACGCGCTCGAGTGTCGACTTTCCACATCCAGATGGCCCGAGGAGGACCACCGTCTCATTCTCCGAAACCGTCAGGTTGACATCGCTCAAGACAAGATCGCTGTCCGCCTTGGTGACAAAGTATTCGTGGCTGACGTGTCGGAGCTCGATGATGGGCTGGTTGGTCGTGGTTTCCATGCGGCTTTCGGCTTTAAGTGATGAACCTGCAGCGGTCGTTGGCGAGGTTTTGGAGGCGCTTCCAGAGCAGCCTGTTTATGGCGACCACGACAACGGCCATGACGATGACAGCGGCCGTGAGGTGGGGGAAGTTGTTGTCATTGCTCGCATTCGTTATGTACGCACCTAGGCCCGTGGCCGTGTAGGTGGTTGAGCCAATCGGCACGATCTCCGAGACGATTGTTGCGTTCCATGCCCCGCCGGCAGCCGTAATCCAGCCCGTAACGAGGCCAGGAAGAATCGCGGGCAGCAGGAATTTGGACCACCGGTTCCAACCCTTCAGGTGCAGGACCTCCGCGCAGCTGATGATGTCGTTCGGTATGGCCGCCGCAGCCGCCGCGACGTTGAAGAGGATGTACCACTGCGTGCCGAAGAGAATCAGGAGAACGGCGCCCGTTTGAAGCGTGCCGTGCAGCCACAGGATTAGGCCGACCAGCCATGGATAGAGCATCGGCGACGGAAACGATGCCGCAAACTGGATGAAGGGCTGCAGCCTGTTCGAGAGCTTTGGATTCAGGCCGATCCACACGCCGAGTGGGACGGTCCAAAGGGTGCCTATCAGAACGGCCGCAAGCACCCTGATGAAGCTCAGCCCTGTGTCCCTCAAAATCTCCAGCCAATCGGCCATATGAACCTGCCTAAGCAGCCCCAGGAGCGTGAACCCACCCCATGCGAGCATGGCCACGAGTCCCCAGACGAGGATGAGATACACCGTGTAGCCGATCTTGCTCCGCGGCTTTGGGGCCTCGCCCGGCTGCACGAGTGACGTGGCCTCGGAAGGGGGTATCGCAGGCCCGAGGACCTTGTTCTTCATCGATTGCAGCACCGTGGCGATGGCCTGGACCGTGACTGAGCGCGCAAGCCATAGCTGCAGGGTGTTCTTGGGCGCTCTGTTCCCTCCGAAGTCATCCAGCTTGAATTTGCGCGACCAGACGACGAGCGGCCACCAGATCAGGCGGTCGACTATGATGATGACAGCACCCATCGCTATCATCCCAAATATCTTGGCGCGGGTGTCGCCGCTGTCGGTCGCCGCCTGGATGTAGGACCCCAAGCCGGGCACCCTCAGCGAGACTCCGTTGATGGGCGGCGGCGCCTCGCAGACGCTCAGGAAGAACCATCCGGCCGCCATCGACACCATGCTGTTGTAGAGGAGGCCCTGTGCCGCGAACGGCAGCTCGACCCGCCAATACCTCTGCCACCAGTTGAGGTTATACAGTTTTGCGAGCATCCGGAAGTCGCCGGGGATGCCCCTAAGCGAGTCGTAGTAGCTGAAGACCATGTTCCAGACCTGGCCCGTGAAGATCGCGAGGATGCAGGCGAGCTCGAGGCCCGCGTTGCTGTGCGGGAAAAGCGCCACGAGCATGAGGGTGAGCCCGGGAAGGAAGCCGAGCACCGGGATGCTCTGGAGAATGTCGAGCGCCGGCAGGATATACTTGTGCGCGCGCTTGTCGTAGAAAGCCCACGAGGCGACCACGATGGTGAAGACGAACGAGAAGAAGTAGGCTATCCATCCCCTCACGAACGAGAATAGCGCATACTTGGGCAGGGCCTTCAGCGAGAGGTCTATCGCCGGCGCGTCCTTCAGCGGTTGCCGCCACTCGGAGGTCACCTGGGTTATCCCGAAGAAAAGCGCAACGAAGCCCCCAAGGACGACTAGGTCGACCCAAAATCTTGTCCGCTCCCTCGTTCCGTGCGTTGGATGCGATTCGTTCATGTCCCGGGGGAGTCACGCCAACCGGCCCCAAGGGGGGTGCGCAAGCCGCAAACCGCACTGTCAGCATAATTTCACCGAAGGAAATAACTGTTGCGCGCTCCGAGGACCGGTCTCTACTTTCAACCTTTTAGGTAAATGCAAACCCACGGTCCGAAACGGGTCTACACACCGCATTCGCTCGAATACTGGTTCGACATGCTCGCCGAGGACTGGTCCGAGACTTTCTCGGCCAGCCAGCTGGACGAGGGTCGGCGGATATATCGCAACGGCGAGGTGAGGGAGCTCGAGCTCACGGACCGGGACGCGATCATCCACAGGAGGATAGAAAAGAAGGACGAGTACGCCGTCATCGAGTGGAGCGCGGGAACCCTTTCAGTCCGCTCCTCGACGACCGACCGCGAGATTGCGCATGCTCTCGCCGTCGCCGGGCTCCACGAGATCGAGGAGCTGGTGGCCGACGAGATATCCCCGCTTCCCGCCGAGTCCCACGCCCCCGCGGGCCACTCGCAAAACGGTGGCTCAAACGGCTCATCCAACGGGACGAATGGCAACGGCAAGGTGGCCTTCGCCTCCAACGGCTCCGGCCGCGAGCCCGTCGCGCGCCTGAACGGGCCCTCCAGGCCGCTCATGCTGGTCTTCAAGATCAAGTCCTCGGGCCTTTCGTTCCAGGCCTTCTGGGCCGAGGCCGACCGCAAGACGCGCAACCCCGCGCTCGGGCCTGACGCCCACGCGAATGGCAACGGGCACGTCTCGTCCGGGGAGCGCGCGAAGCTGATCGGCCTGGCGGCCTACGCGCGCAAGGCGCACTTCCAATACAACCAGGACACGGGCGCGTACCTGATGGAGTCGCTGGTTGAGATCCCCAATTTCCTCAAGGTCACGCTCCCGCTCTGGAAGCGCGTGTTCGTGATCGAGCTCGATGACAAGACGGCGAACCTGCTGAAGGGCACGCGAAGCGTCGAGATAGAGGCCGTGGCCGAGCGCGCTCAGGGCGACGCCGGCCTAAACCTGCGATGGATTTTCAGGGCGGGCGAGCGGATGCTGACCGACTCCGAGGTCTCGGCGCTCCTGAAGCGCGGCGGCCAGCCGGTCATCCTGCCGAATCTCGGCATCGTCGCCCTCTCCGCGGAGAAGTGGGAGTCCTACAGCTCCTGGCGCCGCAACATCGAGGAGACCCAGGAGGGCGGTGCGTCGCTCCTTCAGTACCTCGTCTTCTCACTTTTCAACGACGCGCGCCTCAAGCTGACGCTCTCGCCCGAGATGGAAGCGTGGCGCCAGCAGGTCCTCGCCCCGCCGGACTCGCCGCCGGAGCTGGCCGCCATCCTGCGCCCGTACCAGAGGCGTGGCGTCGAGTGGATGCACCACCTCTGCGAGGTGGACTGCCACGGCCTCCTGGCCGACGAGATGGGGCTCGGAAAGACGCTCCAGGTCCTTTCGCTCCTGGCGGCCCGCCCCTGCAAGGACCGCCCGAGCATCATCGTCTGCCCTGCGAGCGTCGTGCCGGTCTGGCGCGAGGAGATGGGCAAGTTCTTCCCCGACATGCCGGTCGACGTGCTGAAGACGGGCAACGACTTCGTCGCCCGCAAGGACCCGGTCGTCTGGCTATGCAGCTACACGCAGCTGAGGAAGCACCGCTCGCTGCTCGATGGCGTGGACTTCGGCTACGCGATCCTGGACGAGGGACAGTTCATCAAGAACCCCGACGCCAAGGTCACGCAGACCTGTTTCGCCATCCGTGCCCGCCACAGGATCGTCCTCACGGGAACGCCGCTTGAGAACCGCCAGCTCGACCTGTGGAGCATCTTCCGCTTCCTGCTGCCGGGACTCCTCGGCTCACGCTCCTCGTTCGAGGGCTCCCTGAATGCGGACCGCGAGGGGACGCTCGCGAGGCTGCGTGCGCAGCTCGCCCCCTTCATCCTTAGGAGGACGAAGAAGGAGGTCGCGACCGAGCTGCCGCCGAAGGTCGAGATGGACCTTATCTGCCCGCTTACGGACGTGCAGCGCACCGAGTATGCCCGCATCTGCTCGGAGGGGCTGGAGCGCCTCGGCGACGACGTCGGCTCCGCGATGCGCGAGAAGTCCTTCGGCTTCCTCGCCCTCCTCACGAGGCTCCGCCAGACCTGCTGCGACCCGGACATGCTGCCCTGGCTCAAGGCGCCGCTTTCCGACTCGGGCAAGATCAACCTCCTGGTCGAGAAGCTGGCCGAGATTGTCGGCAGCGGCCACAAGGTCGTGATCTTCTCGCAGTTCGTGATGCTGCTTGACCGGGTGCGCGCGGCCCTGATCCAGAACTTCCCCGACCTGCCGAGGTACGAGCTGACGGGTATGACGCTGGACAGGCTGAAGCCGGTCCAGGCCTTCCAGGGTGCCCCGGGAGCCGCTGCGATGCTCGTGTCCCTCAAGGCCGCCGGCACGGGAATCACCCTCCACGCCGCGGACTACGTCTTCCTCCTGGATCCCTGGTGGAACCCGGCGGTCGAGGCCCAGGCCGTGGACCGCGTCCACAGGATAGGACAGACCAACACCGTCTTCGTCTACCGGATGGTGACGGCCGGCACGGTCGAGGAGAGGATACAAGTCCTCAAGGCCTCCAAGAAGGACCTCTTTGACAAGCTGGTCGGCGGGCTTGGCGGCGACTTCGACCTGAGCCAGCACTTCTCGTCGATGAAGAGCCTGGTTCAGCTGACGGCGGTCACCGAGCAGGAGATGCCCGAGCGCGTTGCGGAGCCCTCGATTCCGGCCGCCCCCGCGCTCCCCGTGATCAGCGCCGAATCAGTTCTGCTCCCGCCTCAGGACACACAATAGGAACCCGAGCGAACTAGCTCCGCCAATTCTCGACAGCAAGGCCCGGAATTCCCCTTGTTCACGCCGAGGCCTTGGCTGGACGTTTGGTTTTTCGCGCTGGTTTGTCCGCCTGAGGCGATGTGTCGACGTCGACCACCGGCACGGGTGCCTCAGCCTCGGGCCTGCGAATCCTCAGGAACTGCACGTTCTCCGCCACCACCTTCATGCGCGAGCGCTTGGCGCCGCTGCGCTTGTCCTCCCACTGGTCGACATCCATCCGTCCCTCGACAAACACCATGGATCCCATCGTCAGGAAATGGGCGCAGGCCTCGCCTGACGGGCCCCATACCTCGATGTCATTGATGTAGACCGTGCGGGACTTGCGCTCGCCGCTCTCGTCGCGGGAGTCCCGGTTTATCGCCACGTTCAGGATGCAGAGCGCCTGCTTCTCGCCGGTTGGCTGGAAGCGCAGCTCGGGCGCTTTGGTGAGGTTTCCAATGAAGGCATATCGGTTGAGGTAGGGCATGGTGTTTGGGTGTAGCTGGGCTGTTGTTTGGAAATTCCCCGGTCACTGCTGGTTCGGGCCGGGTTCGACGGGGCCCGTGTCTGTCTTCGGCGTGGCCGCCGTCCTGGCCGGTTCCAGCTCGCGGATCCTGGCCTCGGCGGCGGCCAGGAGCCCTGCAAGCTTCTGCGACTGTTCCTGAGCCGCCTTGGCCTGCTCCGAGAGCTCGCGGCTGCGCTCCATGACGGACTCCAGGGCTTTGTCCATTCGGCCCGAGCTCTCCCGGTTCGCGGCGACCTCAGCCGCGAGCTCCTGCGGCAGGAGCGCCGGCTGGTAGGCGAGTTCCCCGCGCGATATCTCCCCAGCAACGATTCGCATCGATGTGGGGGAGGGATCGAGCGTCTGCGGGTCGGCCTCGCGCACCAAGGTCAGGTGTCCGTCCAGCAGGATCAGCCTGTAGCTGGCGGGCAGCGTGATGCGCTCCGGAAGTTGGTACTCCCGCCGCGGAGCGGCCGCCACGGGCGCCACCACCGACGCATCGACCGCAAGCTCCGGCGCGCCGATGTGCGCTGCGGCGGGTCCCCCTGAATCGGGCGAGGAGCAACCGCCCAGGAGAACAAGCGCACATGCGGGCAAGAGACTCTGCGCCTTCATGGGATGTTCCCAGCGGCGGCGGGCAACCTGAGCCCGACCTGCGCCTCGCCTGGGTCGATGCTCTGCTCCACGAAGAGATAGAACGCCTTGCCGGCCGGAACGCGCACGTAGACTCCGCGCTTCTGTATCTCCTCCCGGATCCTGGCCGCGATCTCGTTCATCGCGTCAACCGCGCCGGTCCCGGCGCCCCCGATGGCCGCATTGCCGATCGTCGGGGCCACCTGCGTCGCACCAAGGACGCCGGAGACGCCGGCGGCCGGGACCTGGCGCTCGGCGACGGCGGCAAACCCCTGTGCCACGCCGCTTGCGGCGGCTGCCGCGAAGAGCCGGATCTCGCGGTTGTCGAGCGTCGAGAGGGTGTAGCCGATGAGGCCGTCCGCCCCGTCGTCGAGGCCCCAGGAACGCACGTCCCCCCGCGCGGAGAGCGCCGATTCCTGCCGGTTGACCGCGCGGCCCCTTATGGCCAGCTCGCGCCCGTTTTCTCCCTCGCCCCCGGGCATGACAATGGTCCATTCGCCGTTGTCGACGAGCCGTCCCACTCCTTCGGAGTCGATGACCGGCGCCGGGGCTGCATAGCTGAAAGCCTCCGAGCCCGCGGGGATGATCACGTTGCCGTCCCAATCCAGCTCCTGTGTGACGATGGCCACGATCGGCTCGGACCTCGCTGTCACGCTGTCGATCGTGTCCACGAGCTGGCATTTGAGCAGCCGGCCGAAGGGCGCGAACACCTCGGGGGGCTTCCTTTGGCGGACCGACTTCGGGATGTCGGCCTGAACCTTTGCCGCCGCGGCCTGTCCCTGCAGGTCGGGTGGCATCCGAAAGATCTCGGGCAGCGCCTTTGTCTCGCCGCGGCGCCGGCCCGCGGGGGCGCCCGGCAAGGACGGGGCGTTGTCGTCCGCCTTGGGGGTGTCGCTTCCGGCCAGGTTCTGGACGGGTTTCGGACGCTCGACTTCCCGTCGGTACCCGGAGACAGGGGCGGCTTCGTGCTCGGCCTCGGTTGCCGTCAGTTCCTCGGGCTGGAGCCGTGTGGGGAGCGCCTTTACTGGGGCTTCGTCCGGCGTCGCGGACTTCAGCCTCGCATGCCCGAACCAAGTCACGGCAACGAGGCCCGCCACAAGGGCTATGAGCATCCAGGCGCGCAGCGACAACCGTGCCCAGACGGGGATCTCGGGTGGCTCGACCTCGCTCATGGTGGCATGCCCTCCACGGCGAACCTGCTGACGGGTCGCGGGTTGGCCGAGCCTGCGAGGACGGCGCTCACCTCGAAAGCATTGCCGGGCCGCAGCAGCCCGCAGCCTTGGTCGTTGTCCGGCGTCAGAACAAGAAACGCCGCGGCCGACGATCCGGGCTCGAGTTCGCCCTGGAAGTCGAGAGTCCGAACAGGGTATACCCGCTCGCCTGAGCGCACGACCCAGCTGCCCGGGTCGAAGAGGAGGCGACGCGCCGTCTCGTTTGCCACGCTGAGACACAGGCCAAGGGTCCCCGTGGTCGCATCCCTGAGCGCGTACCGGCAGGTGATCGTGAAATCCCCAAGGCTCCGGGGCGCCCCGTCCAGGGCAGAGAACTCGAGGGCGGGGTTGGCCGCCGCTACCGACGATGCATCATCGGCTGAAGCATTGAGCATCAGGCGCAGCGTGCGGATCATTCCCAGCTCCGATTCCGGGCTCGCTTCCCTGAGGAGCGGCCGGGGTGGGCGGGAGGCGAGTGAAACCCTCCCGCGCTCCGCGGGGGCCACCGCGGCGACCGTGAACACGAGCTGGTGCCAGGCCAGTCCTGCCGTTGCGGGAATGAGCTCGATCGGGATGCTCCGCTCGCCCCCGTCCGGGAGCGCGAGGACCACATGGAGGACCCGGTGCGCCTCGGCAGCGACCGGGGTGACAAACAGCCGCGGCTTCCCGCGCGTGGCCTCGATGGCGAAGTCCCCGGCGTATTTCTCCGGATCTGGGGTGAAGCCGCGCCCCGCCCAGTCCTCAACGGGCCAGGGAAAGTCGATCTCCAGTGTGTCCTCGGGCTCGGTCGGAACAATGAAGGGGCGCGCCTGTTTGGCCTCCGGGGGAAGCTCTAGCCTCACGATGCTTGGGGGAGGATCGGCCCGCAGCAGGCATGAGGCCGACAGGAGTCCGACGGCGACTGGAGAAAGGATCCTCATTGCGCCTGTGCCTCGTCCGGCCAGTGAACGACGGCCCTGTGCCTCACGACGACGAACGGGTAGCGGCCCTGCTGCATCGCGTCCTCCTGCGGGGCGAGTTCGACGATGAGGTGGAATTCCCCCGGTGGGGGCTGGTAGGGCAGGCCCTCCATCGCGCCAGTCCGCACCAGGAATCCGCGCACGCGGTAGCGCGGCGAGCTGCCCTCGTCCAGGACGTCGATTCCCTCGACCTCCGGGTGGTCGTAGAGGTTGCGCCGCTTGCGCTCTGCAAGCTGCGAGCGCACGTCCGCCTCCAGCGCCTTCCAGCTGTCCCCGACGAAGAGGCGCTTCGCGAACTCGGGGTAGGAGAGGCCAGAGGGGTTCCGCGTGAAGCAGGCCTGCGCGGCCTGGAGCAGTATCTCGCGGTAGAGCGCGCTCCTGGCCTCCGCGGGCCTTACCGGGCCGTAGTGGATCGTGCCCGCGCCGTCCACGGAGTAGGCCCAGACGCCCTGGCTCAGGTTGGCAGTGCCCCGCTCCAGGGCCCATAGGGATGCGAGAGGGGAGGCGACCGCGACCACCATGCACAGCACCTTCACCTGGTGCTCGGCCACCCAGCGCGTGGCCGGGGTGAACGTCGACGCGGCCGGGGCCGCAACCCGCGGTCCCGGGTTGGCGGGCCTGTTCGGGAGCTCCGGATCTTCAGCGATGCCTGCCTTCATCGGGCGCGATAAGCATCACGCCCAATCGATTTAGACAAGTCAAACTTTGCGCTTTAGTGTCTTAACTTTCTCGATCACCGGCGCCGCACCCTTGCCGGTCTCGACCCAGGATTCCGCCTTCCGGAGGGAAGCCACCGCCGTGCCCGCGAGCTCGACGAGCCCCGAGCCGGACCCGTCGCTGGCCACCGCGTTGAGGTAGTACCTCGTGGCGCCCTGAGCCTCGCCCGGAAGGGCGGGCGGCGGGAGCTTGCGGATGGTTCCCGCGTAGCCGAGGCCGAGCCTCTCAGCCCTCGATTTTGCGAGGGAAACGAAGAAGCGGTTGAAGGCGGACTGGCGCTGTGAGGAAGTCATGCGTTTCGGGAAAACCAGAAGAGAAAGCGTTTGCTAAACGTGTCTAATCAAGCTATCTAAGTTTTCATTCGTTTTCAACCACGTTATACTTTTATTGATCCCATTAAAACGTCATGAGTGACAAGACCAAATTTGGCGGCGCCTCCAGGGGACTCTCCGCGACGATCGCCGCCTCGCGCGGGATGTCGGAGCCGGACATCGTGGATTTCCTGCCGCTGCCCGTCTATCCGCTGCTCGGCGTCCAGGTCCACTGCGTGCGCTGGCAGAAGATCGTCCAGGGGATGAAGAAGAAGCGCGTTGTTGTCCGCGTGCACCGCGAGAGCGACCGGGGCGGCCTCTTCAAGGCGGCTTCGCGCCTCGACGTGAAGCTCACCAGCCGCCGCTGCAGCGGCGCTCCCGGCGAGGGCGCAAGCTGGCTCGTGCGCGTCAGGGAGGCCAGCGGCCGCAACGCCGCGGACATTGACGCCGCGGATCCCACGGCCTCGGACCGCGGGCGCTACCGCGCCCTCGGGCTCCTGGTCCTGCAGCGCGGATCGCTTTCCGTCCAGGGCGAGGACATGGCCGTCGCACTACACCGCTCGCTCAGGGAATTCATCCGCGAGAACGGCCTGGCCGGCAGGCGCCAGCGAAACGCCGTCGTCGCGACCCCGATGGCCGGCAACGAATTCGTCCTTTCGGTGGCCCCGAACATCCGCGCCGCCTTCTCCGACCGGGAGAAGAAAAAAACCCCGGCCGCTTGACGCCGCCGCCCGCGCGGTCCTACAAGCGGGGCCATGCGGGAATCAACAGGGGGAAGGGATCGCCTCGCGGTGCTTCGCGGGCTCCGGGATCACCTCCAGCGCTCGGTGCTGGGCCAGGATGAGCCGCTGGCCGCGCTTTCCGACGCGCTCCTTGCGGGCGAGATGGGCCACACGCCCCAGGGGCGCCCGCGCAGCCTCGTCCTTGTCCTGGGTCCCACCGGGACCGGAAAGACGAAGGCGGTCCTCTCGGCCAGCGCGCACCTCTTTGGCACGGAGTCGGTCGCACGCATCAACTGCGCGGAGTTCTCGTCGGCCGAGCGCGTCCCGCTCCTGCTTGGATCGAGCTCCGGGGAGCGCGGGCTCCTAGGCCACTCGATCTCGAGGATGAGGGACGCCGGGGGCAGGATCGTCCTCCTGGACGAGATCGAGAAGGCGCACGCCAGCGTGTCGGACTATCTCCTGGGGATCGAGGAGGCCGCCGTCACGCTTGCCAGCGGGGAAACCCTGGACCTCTCGGGCCTGCACATCATCGCGACCTCCAACGTGGGCTCGTCGGGCGTCACGGAGATGGAGGGGGTCGCGCGCTCATCGGTGCGGCGCTTCGTCGAGCAGGAGGCCGCCGCCCAGTTCCGCCCGGAGGTGCTCGCCCGCTTCACGGCGGTCCTTGTCTTCGGCCACCTGGGCCGGGAAGTGCAGGTGAGGATATGCGAGCAGATGCTCGAGACTGAGGTCGCCCTCCAGTCGCGCGTCCTCACCCGCTCGCTTGGCCACGCGCACGTCATCAGCGTCGAGCCCGACGTCTGCCGGCGGCTGGTCAGCGAGGGATGGCACAGGAGGCTCGGTGCGCGGCCGATGCGCAACGTCGTCGAGAGGCGCGTGAGGGGGGCCTTGGTGGACTCCCAGCTGCGCGGGGCCCTGGGCCCGGGGATCGCCGAGTCCGTGCTGGGCGTGGACGCGGCGGGCGGCCTGCGCCTGTCGCTCTCGAGGACCGGGGTTACTCTTTGACGCCAGCTCGGCTTACGGCGTCTGAGAGGAAGTAGGCCTGGGAATTGAAGGGTCGCTCGTCCGCGGCGCGGACCGGGGCACTATAGGCGCCGTTTGAGTCGAGGACATGGGCGTTGTCGTTGTCCTTAAGCTCCGGCGGGAAGAACTCGCCCATGATCCACTGGCGCAGCGCCGCGTCGCGGATCGGGAAGAGGACCTCGACGCGCCTGAAGAAGTTGCGCGGCATCCAGTCCGCGCTTCCCGCTAGGATCAGGGCCTCGCCGCCAGAGTTCTCAAAGTAGAAGCAGCGGGCGTGCTCGAGGAAGCGCCCGACGATGCTGCGCACCGTGATGTTCTCGCTGAGTCCCTTGATGCCCGGCACAAGGCAGCACACGCCGCGGATGATGAGGTCAACCTTAACGCCGGCCTGCGAGGCGAGGTAGAGGGCGTCGATCGTGGCCTTGTCGACCAGGGCGTTCATCTTGCAGAGGATGCGGGCGGGCTTGCCGGCCCTCGCGTTCGTGGCCTCGCGGTCGATCAGCTCCCCGATGCGGCGGTGGAGGTTGAAGGGGGCGACCACGATGTTGCGGAAGCGCTGCGTGCGGCCGAAGCCCGTCAGCGTGTTGAAGAGCTGCGCCACGTCGCTCGTTATGTCCTTCCTCGATGTGAAGTAGCTGAGGTCCGTGTAGAGCCTGGCCGTCCTCGGGTTGTAGTTGCCGGTGCCGAGGTGGCAGTAGTTCCTCATCACCTTGCCCTCGCTGCGGACGACGAGGCAGAGCTTGCAGTGCGTCTTGTGCCCCACGAGGCCGTACACAACGTGCACTCCGGCCTCCTCGAGCTGCTTGGCCCACTGGATGTTGTTCGCCTCGTCAAAGCGGGCCTTGAGCTCGACCAGCGCCGTCACCTGCTTGTCGTTGCGCGAGGCCTCGATTAGCGCCCGCACGATGGGGGAGTCGCCGCTTGTCCGGTAGAGTGTCTGCTTGATGGCCACCACCTGGGGATCCCTCGCGGCCTGCTCGACGTAGTCCACCACCGGCGTGAAGGCGTCGTAGGGATGGTGAAGGAGCACGTCCTGCTCACGGATCACGTCGAAGATCTTAGTCACGTCCTTGAGCGGCGACGCGTTGACCGGGGAGAAGGGCGGGTACTTCAGGTCCGGGCGGTCGATGTCGGCCAGGCTCTGCAGGCGCAGCAGGTTGATCGGGCCGTTCAGCTGGTAGACGTACTCCTGGGAAAGGCTGAGGTGCTGGCAGAGCGAGCTGAAGATGTCCTTGTCCAGGCCCTTCTCGATCTCGAGGCGGACGGCGGCGCCGCGCCTGAGGTTGCGCAGCTCCTCCTCGATCTTCTTGAGCAGGTTCTCGGACTCCTCCTCGTCGATGTAGAGGTCGCTGTTGCGGGTCACCCGGAACGCATGGGCCGCCAGGAGCTTGTAGCCGGGGAAGAGCTCGCCCGCGCAGAGCTTGATGATGTCGGAGAGGAAGATCGTGCGCTGTGGGCCGGACTTGTTCGGTGCGATCGTGACCAGCCTGGGCAGGATGCGCGGCACGGGCAGGATCGCGACGTGCTTCGCCGGGGCGCCGTCCTTGCCCTTGCCCGGACTTTCCAGGTACGCGATGACGTTCAGCGTTTTGTTGCCGAGCTGGGGGAAAGGGTGGGACCCGTCGAGCGCCAAGGGGGTCAGGACGGGGAACACCTGCTCCCTGAAGTACGCGCGCACCCAGTTGACCTCGGCCTTCGTGAGGTCGTGCGGCGGCCTAAAGAGGATGCCCTCGCGCGCCAGCGCCGGCACCAGCTGGTGGTGCCAGCAGTGGTACTGGTCCTCCACGAGCGACGCCACGACGGAGTGGATGCGCCTGAGCATTTCCATCGGCGACAGCCCGTCGGAGCCCAGGTCCGTGACCCCGGAATCGACCTGCTGCATGAGGCCCGCGACGCGGATCTCGAAGAACTCGTCCAGGTTCGAGCTCACGATGGCCAGGAAACGAACCCGCTCCAGGAGCGGGTGGCGGGTGCTCTGGGCCTGCTCCAGGACCCTGCGGTTGAACGCCAGCCAGCTCAGCTCCCTGTTGAAATAGGCGACCTTGCCGGCTTCGGACTTGGTCTTGGACTTCTTTTTGCGCGTGGCCATGGATCGGATGGGCGCCGGAATGAGGCGGAGAGGCATCATCGCGTATCCATGGAGGGTGAACGAGGCATAATTGGTGTGGTAACCGCTTTGTAACAAAGCCCTTTGACATTAGGTCCTGGCAAAAGTCCCTTCCGGGAAGGCGCTGGCCGGCCGGAAACGAAAGCAGGGGGTGTGCCCGGGTGGGGGGCGCCGGGGATTTCCGGTGAACCTTGGCCGGATCCGTTTGCCCCGCTTGGGCTTAGAACGCCTTCCGGGGCATATTCTGTGGAAAATCCCGGCCCATCTGTTGTCCTCATGAACCGTGACCTTCGCGATGCTGAACCTGGCCTGCTTCGCCGTGTTTTTCGCGGCGTTCTTCGGCTGGGGTTACATCGTGACGGGCCCGGAGGGCAGGGCGGCATGGCGGCCGGCGGTGGGCGTCGCCTGCTGCGCGGTGGCTGCCACGCTGTCTTATGAGTGGGGAGTCCCCGAAAGGGTGGCGGCCGTCCTGGTCTTCGGCGTCGGTGCCGCCGGGGCCCTCCTGTGGGCGCTGCGCAGCCGCGGCCTCTCCGTCGGGTCTTGCCTCATCGTGCTGGCTGTGGCGGACCTCCTCGTGGCGCCGATGGTCATTGGCGGGGCGCAGTTCGCCCTCTTCCAGGCCAACATCAACGACCAGTTCAACTACCTTGCCTGCGCCGTCATCCGGACGACCGAGTCCCATCAGGCGGTCGTCGCCGCGGGTACGAGCGACTACCTTGCGAACGCCCTCCTGCCGACCGCGCACACGATGGCGGGCGCGCGGCCGGCGGTGGTCGACCTTTACGGGACCGTGGAGGGCCTGTTTCCCGGCAACCTTCACCGCGGCCACTACGGCTTCCTCTGCGCGCTGGCGCTCTGCACCTTCTTCGCGGTCGGCGAGTATGCCTGCGCGCTCGCGGGCTGCTCGGTCCGTCGCGGGCAGCTCCTGGCGGCAGCCTACGTCCTCGGCTTCTGGGGACAGCTGCAGCTCGACCTCGATGCCTGGAGCTGGGTTGCCGCGACTCCCTTGGTCGCGGCCATGGTCGGCATGATCATGCGCTCTCTGGAGCCGCCCGTTGCGGGCCGCTCGGGCTGGCCGCTTAGGATCGGGCTAGGCCTCTGCGCAGGCGGCCTGTTTCACCTGTACCCCGAGATGCTGGCGTTCCTTGCCCCGGGGCTCGTCGCGGCGGTCCTCCTCGCGGCCTTTGCCCGGCGGGGGGATCTCACGGCGCGCGTGAACCTTCTCTGGGCCGCCGGCTTCGCCCTCTTGCTCGTCCTTCCTAAGGTGGGCGCACTCTGGCGGTTCACCGCGCACCAGGTGAGCTTCTCCAGCAAGGCGGACTTCTCGACCCTGGACTGGATGTGGCAGGCGGTCACGGGCGGGCCCGCGTCCGGTGCGACCGGCGGCCTCCGGTGGCTGGCGGGATCGGCGGGGCTTAGCCTCATGCTGGAGAACCCCGCGACCACGGCCGTTGCCATGCTCCTTGTCCTGTTCCTCATCGCCGGGGCCGTCCGCTTCCTGCTCCAGCCGCGGCCGTCCCGCCTTGCGGCGGGCGTTGCCGCCAGCATTGTCGCCGTCCTCGCGGTGCAGCTGCTCTTCTGCGTCGCGGTTGGCTACCGCTGGATTGCGGCCAAGGGCGTCAGCTACGGCTCGGTCATCGCCCTGCCGCTCCTGCTTGCCCCAGCGGCTGCCGACGGGCTGGGGATCCGGAACGTGGCCGCGTGGGTCCTTCTTGGCTTCCAGCTCGTTCTCGGCCTATTCCGTCCCCTGGGCGCCAGGGACCCGGACGGGATCCACTACCGGTTTGCCTCGTACCCGGCGGTCATGGACCCGGCGCTGAAGACCGCGCGCACCTGGGACGTCGGAGAGGGTCCCCAGCTCCTGCGGCAGGCACGGCGCGTCAAGATCGACGTGCCCGACGTCTGGCTTGAGACCTACGCCTCGATCTGCGTCCAGTCCGAGGGACGGCCGTACTTCAAGGGGCTGCCGGTCTACATCTACATCGGGATCGCGGATGCCAGCTACGGGACGCAGCCGAAGGGACCCTACGACGGCCTGGTCTACATGGATTACGACCGCCGGCGCCAGCGCGCGGGCCTCGGCTTCGCGCTTGAGGACGGCAGGATATACTCCGCTCGGCCGGGACCGACGATCAGCGCCATCCACTCGGGCGGCCCGCTCGCCACCGCGAACGGCCTTCTTTCGTGGCAGATGCTGCCGGGCGGCGTCACGCACCTTGCGATCGGGGGCGCCGAGCCGGGCAAGACGACGCTGGAGCTTGGGCTCTTCGCGCCGGCGGCCGCGCGGGGTGCCCTGACGCTTGTCGTCGAGACCCCGGGCGGCACGCGCACGCGGGTCCCGGTGGCGGGCCTCGGCGCCGGCGAGCTCCAGGGTTTCCAGGTGCCGCTCGCCGTTCCTGGGGGAAGCAGCGACGTGACGTTGACGCTGGAAAGCCGCGGCACCGCGATGCCCGGCCTCGCCGTGACCCTCGTCAATCCCCGGCTCTACTAGGCCCTCAGGCGGTCTCGAGGATCTTGTACAGGCGCTTCACCATCGCCTGCGGGTTCTCGAGGAGGCCCGCGGAGATGAGTGCGTTGTCCAGGATCTGGTCCGCGACCAGGTGCGCCTTCTCGGGCGACGAGGTCTGGAGCTCCGAGAGCCGCTTGATGACCGCGCTGTGGGGGTTGATCTCCAGGTTCACCTTCACCGGCGTGTCGGCGCCATCCTTGTTCATGGCCTTCATGAGGCGGCGCATGTGCGGGGATCCGAACTTGTCGGCGTTGACCGCGAGGGCGGGGGAGTCGACCAGGCGGTCGCTCGCCTGCACGTCGGCCACGCGCTCGCCGAGCGTCGTCTTCAGCCACTCGACGAGGGACTTGGTCTCGGCCTCGCCGAGGCCGCCCGCGGCCTTCGGCTGCTCGGAAAGCTTCACGTCCGCATGGTCGGCCGCCACGATCTTCTTGCCGTCGAACTCGCGCACATTGTTCATCACGTACTCGTCCACGGTCTCGTAGCAGAAGAGGACCTCGAGGTTCCTCGCCCTGAAACCCTCGAGGTAGGGACCCGCCTCGATCGCCTCCCTGTTCGGCCCGACGATGTAAAAGATCTCCTTCTGGTCCGCGCCCATGCGCGTCACGTAGTCGGCAAAGGTCGTCGTCTTGCCCTTTTCGGTGAGTGACGACTCGAAGCGCAGGAGCTTCGTCAGCTGGTCCTTGTTGGCGAAGTCGAGGGCCGCGCCCTCCTTCAGGAATACGCCGAACTCCTTGTAGAACTCGGCGTAGGTCTCGGGATTCGACTTCGACTCCTCCTCGAGGAACTTGAGGAAGCGCTTTGTGATGACGCGGTTGAGCTTCTCGACCAGCGAGCGGTCCTGCATCGTCTCCCTGGAGATGTTCAGCGGGATGTCCTCGCAGTCGACGACGCCCTTGAGGAAGCGCAGCCACTCGGGCAGCAGGTCCTTCGGGCGCGCGTCGATCAGAACCTTGCGGCAGTAGAGGGAAACCGAGGGCTCGAGGCGCGATAGGCCGATCTTCTCGGTGTTGTCCTTCGGGACGAAGAGCAGCGCGTTGATCGAGAGCGGCGCGTCAGCGCTGAAGTGCAGCCGCAGGCGGGGCTTCTCGGAGTCGTGGGCTTGGAACTTGTAGAACTCCTCGTACTCCTCCTCCTTGATCTCGCTCTTGCTGCGGAGCCAGAGGGCTTGGACCGTGTTGACGCGCTTGCCGTTCAGGTTGATCGGGAACGAGACGAAGGCGCTGTAGCGCTCCAGGATCTCCCTGACGCGGTACTCCTGGCTGTACTCGTCGCAGTCGTCCTTCAGCTCGACGACGATCTTGCAGCCGCGGCGAACGTCCGGGGCCTCCTCAATGGCGAAGCTGCCCGTTCCCTCGCTCGTCCAGAGCAGGCCGGGCTCGTTCTCCCTCCAGGAGTGGGTGTAGACCTTGACCGTCTTCGCCACCATGAAGGCCGAGTAGAAGCCCACGCCGAACTGGCCTATCAGGCCCGCGGCCTTCTGGTCGCCCTCGCCGAGCGCCTTCACGAAGGCCTTCGAACCGGAGTGGGCGATCGTGCCGAGGTTCTCAACCAGCTCGGCCTGGGTCATCCCGATGCCAAAGTCCTGGATCGTGAAGGTCTTGGCCTTGTCGTCCGTCGTGATGTTGATCTCGAGCTCGGCCTTGTCGTCGAAGACGGCCTTCTCGGTCAGCTGGAGGTGGCGCTGCTTCTCGAGCGCGTCCGAGGCGTTGGAGACGAGCTCCCTGACGAAGATCTCCTTCTCGGTGTAGAGGGAGTGGATGACGATATCGAGCAGCTGCTTGATCTCGGCCTGGAATTCAAAGGTCTGGGGAGTGGCGGTGGACATGGTTGGTGTAAAATGAGGGGTAGGGAACCTACGCCGATCCGCCCAAAAATCAACGTCTCATCCCGACACCCGGAACTACTTCTTCTGCAGGGTTGCGCCGCTGATCTGCATGTGCCCGTCCTCCAGGGAGAGGAAACCGTCCGTGGTGGTGATGCGGCCCTCGGGGGTCTCGATGACCAGGTCCCCGTCGATATGGGTAAGGGAGGCGTCGGAAACCATGACACCGGAGGGGGAGGAGACCAGCATCCCGTTTGGCAGCCGCAGCTGGGTTTCGGGGCCGTAGACCACCGTCCCGTCGTCCAGGGTGTAGGAGCCCTTCCCCAGGTGGATCGCCGATGGCGTATTGGCTATGCGCGCGGTCGCCAGGGCGAGGCGCCTCTCCGCCTCCTGGATCTCCTTCTGCTTCTCGCGGAGCTGGCGCACTAGGTCCGCCTGGCCGGCCTCGGCCCTTGTCAGGGCCTCCTGCGTCGAGCGCGAGGCCTCGAGGTTGGCCTGCAGGGGGACAAGCGCCGCCGCCTTCTCATCGCGCTGGCGCAGGAGCTCCCTTGTTCGCAAGAGCTCGAGCCCAAGGTACGCGGCAAGGGCAAGGGCGAAGAGCGCAATGATAAGGCTGAGCTTCTTCATGACGGGATAGGAACCTGCATGGGCATCCTCCGCCCGCGCATGCCCTTGTTCAATATCTTTGGATACGTTGAATTTGCGCACAATCTGGCCATCTTGGGTGAACCCCATGACCCCCATCACGCCCGCCAAACCCATCCACCCCGGCGTCCGCATCGGCCACGTTCACTTGAAGGTGTCCGACCTTGACCAGGCGCTCCGGTTCTACTGCGGGGTCCTGGGCTTCGAGCTCATGCAGCGCTTCGGCTCGAGCGCGGCCTTCATCTCCGCCGGCGGCTACCACCACCACATCGGCCTGAACACGTGGGAGAGCCTCGGCGGCCCTCCTCCCGCGCCGGGTACGACCGGGCTCTACCACACGGCGATCCTCTACCCGACGAGAGCCGAGCTGGCTGATGCGCTCAGGCGGCTGATCGCCGCGAAGGTGCCGCTCGACGGAGCCTCTGACCACGGTGTCAGCGAGGCACTCTATCTTAGGGATCCCGACTCCAATGGCGTCGAGCTGTACTGGGACCGGCCGCGCGAGCAATGGCCGATGGATCCCAAGGGAGGGGTGGCCATGTACACCCGCAGGCTCGACCTGGACGACCTGCTTGCGCAGGCCACCCCGGCCTAGCCGCCGAGGTAGGCGGCCTTGAGCAGTGGGTCCTTGCGCAGGTCCGCGCTCGGCCCCTCCATCGTGACGCAGCCGGTCTCAAGGACGTAGGCGTAGCTGCTGATCTCGAGGGCCAGGTTGGCGTTCTGCTCGACGAGCAGGATCGCTATGCCCTTCTCCCGGTTGATCTCGATGATCTTCTCGAAGATCGTGCTGATCAGCCTGGGGGCGATGCCGAGCGAGGGCTCGTCCAGCATCAGGAACTTCGGCTCGCCCATCACCGCGCGGCCGATGGCCAGCATCTGCTGCTCGCCGCCGGAGAGTGTGCCCGCGGTCTGGCGCAGCCTCTCCTTCAGCCTCGGGAAGATGCAGAAGACATACTCGCGGTTCCTGGCGATGGCGTCCTTGTCCTTCTGGAGGTAGGCACCCATGACGAGGTTCTCGTCGACCGTGAGGTTGGAGAAGATCATGCGGCCCTCGGGCACATGTCCCAGTCCCCGCCCCACGATCTTGTGGGGCGGGACCTTCGTGATGTCCTCACCGAGGAACGAGATCTTTCCCGACTTGGGGCGCAGGAGGCCTGATATGGTGCGAAGGGTGGTGGTCTTTCCCGCGCCGTTGCCGCCGATGAGCGTCACGATCGCGCCCGGGGCGACCTTGAGCGAAATCCCGCGCAGCGCGGAGATGGCCCCGTAGGAGACGAAGAGATCGGTGATCTCGAGCATGGCGTCAGTGGTGGGCGGCGTCCGTGCCGTGGGGCTCGCCGAGGTAAGCCTCGATCACCTTGGGGTTGTTCTGGATCTCGGACGGCGTCCCCTCGGCGATCTTCACGCCATAGTCCAGCACCGCGATGCGGCGGCAGACGCCCATCACGACCTTCATCGAGTGCTCGACCAGGAGTATGGTGAGCGAGAATTCCCTCTGGATCCTCTGGATGAGCGCCATGAGCTCCACTTTCTCCGAAGGATTCATGCCCGCCGCGGGCTCGTCCAGGAGCAGGAGCTTCGGCCTTGTCGCCAGGCACCTGACAATCTCAAGGCGGCGCTGCTCGCCGTAGGGAAGGCTTGTTGCGGGAACGTCGCGGAAGCGCCCGAGGTTGAAGAGTTCCAGGAGGCCCTCCACGCGCTTCGTGATCGCGGCCTCGTCGTCCCTGAAGGCGCGCATCCTGACGAGCGTGTGCCCCGCGCCGCTCGCCCGGTGCAGGTTGCAGGCGACCCTCACGTTGTCGAAGACCGAGAGGCTCTTGAAGAGGCGGATGTTCTGGAAGGTCCTCGCGATGCCGGTCTCGACGACCTCGTTCACGCTCTGGGACGCCAGGTCCACGCCGTTCGACTTCACGGTGCCGCTCGTGAGCGGGTAGACCCGCGTCACGAGATTGAAGACCGTCGTCTTGCCCGCGCCGTTCGGACCGATGAGTCCCACCAGGTCGCCCTCGTTCACCACAAGGTCTAGGGCGTTGACGGCGGTCAGGCCCCCGAATCGGATCGTCGCCTTCTCAAGCTGGAGGATCGGCTCGGCCATGGCGGGTTCAGCGGCCGCCCGCGGCGGGCACCAGCCTGCGCTTGAGCCTCGTGAAGATGGCCGCGTAGTCGAAATTGAAGAGCCCCCTCGGGCGGACGAGCATGAGGACAACGAGGAGGACCGAGTAGATGATCATGCGGTACTGGTCCACGGCGCGCAGGGCCTCGGGCAGCACCGTGAGGAGGATCGCCGCCAGGATGACGCCGGGGGTGTTCCCCATGCCGCCCAGGATCACCATCACCACGATCTCGATACTCTTCGTGAAGTCGAAGCCCGAGGGCGTGATCGTGAGCTTGAAGTGGCCGTAGAGGCCGCCGGCAGTACCCGCGAAAAAGGCGCCGACCACGAAGGCGACGATCTTGTAGCGCGTCGTGTTGAGCCCCACGGCCTCGGAGGCGATCTCGTCGTCCTGGGTCGCGATGAAGCCGCGCCCGTACGTGGATCTCACGAGGCAGACGACCGTGAAGACCGTGAGGGCCGCGAAGGTGTAAACCCAGAAGATCGTCGTGTAGTTGGGGATGCCGTTCAGCCCCAGCGCCCCACCCAGCGCGTCCACGTTCTGGAAGATGACGCGGATGATCTCGCCGAAGCCGAGCGTCACGAGGGCCAGGTAGTCGCCCTTCAGCCGCAATGACGGGATGCCGACGGCAAGTCCCGCGAGCGCGGCGCCGAGCCCGCCGGCCAGGAGCGCGACGAGGAAGAGGAGGCCCTGCTGGAGCGCCGTGCCGCCGTCCTCGCCGAGGAGCCTCGGGCCCGCAAGGACCGTGATCGCCGCCGAGGTGTAGGCGCCGACGGACATGAAGCCGGCATGGCCGAGCGAGAACTGGCCCGTGTAGCCGTTCACGAGGTTGAGCGAGACGGCGAGGATGATGTTGATCCCGATGTCCGTCAGGACGTCCAGGTAGTACGGGTCGATGTGGTCGGAGTAGTACGAGACGCCGAAGGCCACGAGAACGGTCGCGAGGAGGGCTATCAGCGGCTTCGGCATCGGTCAGACTTTCTCCGTCGTGAAGCGCCCGAGGAGCCCGGCGGGGCGGAAGAGGAGGATCCCGATCAGGATGGCGAACGCGATCGCGTCCTTGTAGGTCGAGAAGCGGGAGCCGTCGACGAAGGTCTCGACCATGCCGAGGATCAAGGCGCCGAGCGCGGCCCCCGGGATGTTGCCGATGCCGCCCAGTACCGCGGCCACGAAGGCCTTGAGCCCGGGGACGACGCCCATCAGGGGGTCGATCGAGGGGTAGTTGAGCGCGTAGAGTACGCCGCCCGCCGCGGCCAGGGCCGAGCCGAGGCCGAAGGTGAACGAGATCACGACGTCAATGTTGACCCCGACCAGCTGTGCCGCCTTGGGGTTGAGCGACACGGCCCGCATGGCCGTCCCGATCTTCGTGCCGTAGACCGCGAACTGAAGGCCGATCATGAGGACCGTCGCGACGATGATCACGATAAGCTGGTTCATCGAGATAATGAGCCCGTGGACCGCGAATGTCTTCGCGGGGAATATCTGGGGGAACGCACGCGGCGTCGCGCCGAACACCAGCTGCCCGCCGTATTCCAGGAAGAGCGACATGCCGATCGCCGTGATCAGGACATTGAGGGTGGGGCAGCCCCGCAGCGGGCGGTAGACGAGCTTCTCGATCACGATGCCCAGTACAGCGCAGCCAACCATGGCTGCCATGAGCGAGACCATCCCCCCGAGGACCGTCCCGTGCGGAAGGTGCTCGCCGACAAAGTAGCCGATGAAGGCCCCGACCATGAACACGTCGGAGTGCGCGAAGTTGATGAAGCGCAGGACGCCGTACACCATCGTGTACCCGAGCGCGATCAGGGCGTAGATGGCTCCCAGCGAGAGTCCGTTCAGGAGTTGCTGCGTGAACTCCGTCATGCCTCAGGGCGCCTCATCGCGCCTAGGGGGAAACGCTTTGGACGAATTTGAACTTCCCGTCCTTCACCTCGATGACGACGGCGGCCTTGGTGGGGTTGCGGTCGCTGTCCATCGTCGTGGTGCCCGTCACGCCCTCGTATCCCTTGGTCACGGCTAGGGCGTCGCGAATGGCTGGCCCCTCGGTCGACCCGGCGCGCTTGATGGCGTCAATCATGACCATCGCGGAATCGTAGCCCAGGGCCGCCATCGCGTCTGGAACCTTGTCGTCGTAGCGGGCCTTGTACCTCGCCACGAAGGACTGGACCTTGGGGGTGTCCACCTGCGGGGAATAGTGTGTGGAGTAGTAGCATCCCTCGACGGCGGCGCCGCCGATCTCGATCAGCTCCGGGGCCTCCCAGCCGTCTCCGCCGAAGAGCGGCATCGTCATCTCGAGCTCGCGGGCCTGCTTCGCGATCAGGGCGGCCTCGGTGTAGTAGCCCGGCACAAAGATACCGTCCACGCCCGCGGCCTTGATCGCCGTCAGCTGCGCGTTGAAGTCCTTGTCGCCCTCGGTGAACTTCTGCTCGATCGCGATCTCCCCGCCATCGGCCAGGAAGCGCTCCTTGAAGTACTTCGCCAAGCCGACGCTGTAGGCCGACGAGACGGAGGTCAGCATCGCGACCCTGTGGAGTTTCAGCGTGTCCTTTGCGAACTTCGCCATGACCGTGCCCTGGAACGGGTCGATGAAGCACACCCTGAAGATGTAGTTTCCGATCTTGGTCACCTTCGGGTTCGTCGAGGAAGGCGAGATCATCGGCGTCTTGTAGGCCTGGCAGATGGGCGCGGCCTCGAGCGAGCGCATCGACGCCACCTCGCCAAGGATGCCGACCACCTTGTCGCGGGATATCAGCTTCTTCACGATCGTCGAGGACTCGCCTTGCTTGGACTGGTCATCCTCCGTGATGAGCTCGATCTGGCGGCCGAGCACGCCGCCGGCGGCATTGGCCTCCTCGACGGCCAGGGCCGTCCCGTTGTGGGATGACGTGCCGAAGGCGGCCTCCTTGCCGGTAATCGAGGCGTACTCGCCTATCTTGATGGTTTCCTGGGCAAGGGAAGTGGCCCTTAGGACCGCCATGGCCGCTAGGGCCGCCACAAGGGGACGATGGATTCGAATCATGAGGGAAATGCGCTGCGGCAGACAATGGGAGGCCGCGCCTGGTTTCAACCGAATTGCCTTACTAATTGAATATTGGGGAAGGGCCTGCCTAGCTTCGCACGTTGAACACATTCGACCGCCACCTCCTTCGCGAATGGCTATCGATCCTGTGCCTGTTCCTGGTCCTCGCGTGCGGCCTGCTCCTCGTGCAGGTGATGTACGACGACTTCAGGGACCTCCACGAGGCCGGCGCCCACATCGCGGACCTTGGCGTCTACATCCTGATCGCGATCCCAAGCTTCCTTTCCCTCACCCTGCCAATCGTCCTCCTCGGCTCCGTCCTGTTCGTCCTCGGCAAGCTCCACAAGGCGAACGAGCTGACGGCCATGCGCGCGGCCGGGGTCGGCTTCATCCGCCTGATGGCGCCCATCTGGCTCGTCGGGCTACTCTGCTGCGGCCTCTCGTTCTGGCTCAACTCCTACGTGGTTCCCCGCTCGGTCGAGACGGCGCGCGTCATGAAGGAGACCTTCCAGTTCAAGAAGGCGGCGTCCAAGTCCGTGGCCGAGGACAGAATCGGAGCGGTCTACAGCGTCGGCTTCGACAACCCGTACCCGCGGCGCATGTGGTTCTTCGACCGTTACAGCAAGTACACGCAGAAGGGCTACGGGGCCAGCGTGACGGAGCTCGACGTGCGGGGCCGCGAGACAAGCCGCATCATCGCCACGGAGGCCTGGTACGACACCGAACAGCACGGCTGGGTGTTCAAGGACGGCAGGGAGGAGGGCTTCGACCCGGACCAGGGCGTCATCTCCTCCTCCGTTCCCTTCGCCCAGAAGCTCTACCTCAGGTTCCAGGAGGACCCGCACCTGATGCTCCTCATCGACCGCCGCCCGATCGACCTCTCCTCGACGGAGTTGAAGGAGCTGATGGACTACCTGTCCGGTGAGAACAATCCGAAGTCCGTCCCCTATGCGGTGCGCTACTACAGCCTCCTCGCTGACATCCTCGGGCCCCTCATCGTCATAGCGATCGCGATCCCGTTCGCGGCCTCGGGCGTGCGCGTGAACCCGACAGTCGGCGTCTCAAAGTCGATCGGGCTCTTCTTCTTCTACATCGCGCTCCAGAGCATTGCCGCCGCGATGGCCACCAAGGGCGTCGTCGACCCCATGGTCGCGGCCTGGCTTCCCAATGCCGGCATGATCCTCCTCTCGATCGTGCTATTCGCCCGACTGCGGTAGCGCCTCAGGTGCGCAGGTAGGACGCGCCGTTCACGTCGAGGATCGAGCCCGTCATGGCGGCGGGTGCGTCCAGGGCGCAGAAAACGATCGTGCTCGCGATCTCCTCGGCGCTCGTCATGCGCCCGAGCGGGTGCTGCGAGCGGATCTCCGCGCCCCTCGGACCCGCGAGGACGCCGGCTGCCATCTCGGTCTCAACCCAGCCGGGAGCGATGCAGTAGACGAGGACGCCGGAGGGCGCCAGCGCCTTGGCTAGGGATAGGCTGAAGGAATTGAGGCCGCCCTTGCTGGCGCCGTACGCCGGCGACTCGGGCTCGCCGCGGAACGCGCCGCGCGACGAGATGTTCACGATTCGCCCGGAGCCCCGCTTGGCCATGTCCCTTGCGGCAAGCTGGGAGAGGTTTGCCGGGCCGCGGAGGTTTACCGAGAGGATCCGCTCCCATGCCTCGTTCCAGGCCTCGTATCCCGTGTCGAGGGGAGGGTGGTCCGCGTGCGCCGCCGCGTTGTTGACGACGGCGTCGACGATTCCGAACTGAGCCGTCACCTCGGCCCAGAGCCTCTCGACGTCCGCCGGGTCGCCCATGTCCGCCTTGAAGATCGCGTGGCCACTGCCGGGAAGCCCGGCCAGGACGGACTTGGCCAGCGAATCCGACTCGCGGTAGTGGATGCCCACGCGGACCCCGCGCCCGGCCAGCTTTATCGCAGCCGCGCGGCCGATGCCGCGGGAGGCCCCGGTCACGAGGACCGTCTTCATCTTTGTCTCGGTCGTCATGTCTACCGCCAGTTGTAGTTGAAGCTGATGCTGATCCTCTCGGCGTCCACGCGGTTCTGGGCAACGCCGTGCCGGAGCCAGCTCTCGAAGAGGATCAGGTTCCCGGCCTTCGCCGGGAAGGTCACGTGCGTCTGGTTGGCCTTCCCGGCATTCGGGAGCCGAGGTGGGGCCGCCATGAAGCGGTCGAGCCGCGGATCCTCGAACTTGAGGCCGGGGCAACCCTTCGGCGTCGCGACATAGTAGGTGCCGCTTATGAAGGCCAGCGGATGAAGGTGCATCGAGTGCGACGCGGACGGCGGCATGATGTTCACCCAGCAGTCGGTCATCTGCACCTCCCGTCCGCGCAGGTCCATGTCCAGGGCCTTCGCGTATTCCTTCACGCGCCTCGTTATCTTGCGCTCCAGGCCCTCGAAGGTGCTCGAGAAGCGGTGGAGCTCATTCATCGAGGCGTAGCTCGTGTAGCCGCCGGGGTAATGTCCCTTTGACCACGCGCGCCCGGCCTTGTCGAAGTCGCGGAGCGAGCGGCATTCGGAGGCCAAGTCCTCGTTGAAGCGCTGAAGCCCGCCCTTCATGAGCGGCTCCGAGTAGATGAAGGTGGAGAACCAGGGGCTGATCATTTGACGGTGCCCATGAGTTTTCGGACCCAGGGCACAAGGGCGAGTAGGATCGCCGCCGTGAGACCCGTCCATAGCGCCTCCGAAAGGAAGGAGTGGGCCAGCCTCGACGGGTCGGTGGCCGTGAAGCCCCCCGCCAGGATCCCTGCCAGCTTGTTGCCGTAAGCCGATGCGAGGAACCATATCCCGAGCGAGAATCCGACCAGCTTTTCCGGGGCGAGCTTGGTCATGAGGCTAAGGCCGACCGGGCTTATGCAGAGTTCACCCGCTGTCTGCAGGAAGGTGAGCCCAATGATCCACCAGGGGCTCACGAGGCCGCGGGCCGTGAGGTAGGACGCCGGCACCATGAGGAGGAAGGAGAGGCAGACGAACCCGAGGCCGAGGACGAACTTTACCGGGCTCGAGGGCTGGCGCGTCCCGAGCTTAAGCCACAGCCATCCAAATGCCGGGGCCATGACGAGGATGAAGGCGGAATTGACCGACTGGAAAAAGGACGCGGGAAAGGGGCTGCCGACCGAGAAGCGGAAGCCGCCAAGCCTGGCTGCGCCGCCGTTCGGCAGGGTGCGGTCGGTCAGGGATTCGCCGAAGAGGGCTATCGTCGAGCCCGCCTGCTCGTAGATGGCCCAGAAGACCGTGGCCGCCGCGAAGAAGACCAGGATCGCGGCGATCCGCTTTCCCGACGGGTTCTTACCGAGGCCGAACCAGGCTATGGCCGCCAGAGGGATCCCGAGGTAGAGGTAGCGCAGCCAGGCAAGCGCCGGGACGAGGTCCGAGGAGATGACGACGGCGATTAGCGCGGCCGTCGCGCCGAGGACCATCCAGAGCTTGGGCCATGGCCTCGGGCCGGCATCCGGGGGGCGCCCCACGCGCGCAAGCCTCCTGTGCCCGAGGACGTATTGGGTGATGCCGAGCGTCATGCCTATTCCCGACGCCGCGAATCCCCAGTGCCAGCTTGAGTTCGGGTCGTGCCCGTTCGTGCTCAGCCATTCCTTGAAGGCCACGCTCTGCGCCAGGTACCCGCAGACGAGCGGTGCGAGGAGGGCGCCGAGGTTGATGCCCATGTAGAAGATCGAGAAACCGGCGTCGCGCCGCTCGTCGCCCGGCCCGTAGAGCTCGCCGACCATCGCGCTGATGTTCGGCTTGAGGAGCCCGGTGCCGACGACGATGAGCGAGAGCCCGAGTGCGAATGACTGCGCGTAGGGTGTCGCGAGGACGAAGTGCCCGAGCGCGATCCCCACCGCACCGATGAGGACCGACCGGTGGGCTCCAAGGAAGTGGTCGGAGATGAAGCCTCCGGGGATGGAGAGGAGGTAGACCGCCATCGTGTAGGTCCCGTAGACCAGGGTCCCCTTCGCGATGCTGAATCCCAGGCCGCCCATGGCGACCGGGGCCAGCATGAAGTAGAGCAGGAAGGCGCGCATGCCGTAGTAGCTGAAGCGCTCCCACATTTCCGTGAAGTAGAGGGTCATGAGACCCCGCGGGTGGCCGCCTATACCGCCGCTGTCCCGTACGTAGGCGGCATCGACGGGATCTGCTTGCATTGCGCCCGATCGTGCCCGCGCGCGCCCTCCGCGCAAATCCCAAAAGGGTCAGCGGGCGAGGGCCGCCCTCGCCGCTGAGGCAAGCCGGCTCTCGCCCCGCGTCTCGCAGACGCGCTCAAGGCGGTCGACGAAGTCGCGCTTCTGCGCGCGTGTCAGCGGCGGAGATGCCGACTGATCGGAATCGAGGAAGCTCGCCAGCGCGTCGGCCGGCCGGCCGAGGTCGAGCAGGATGCCTGCCCGGGCGTAGGACGCCTGGAAGAACCCCGGGTCCTGGGCCAGCGCCGCGGCTAGGTGGTCGTCCGCCTCCTTGTACTCGCCGGCCTTGGCAAAGGCGAAACTCGTCTGCTCCTGCACGATCCCGAGGAGGCTCGTGCCCCCGTAGTACGAGGCCACTTTCCTCTTGTCCTCGATGATGCGCGCGGCCTTGAGGTAGCCCTCGTTCGTCGGATCGACCTTCAGCTTGGCCACGACTGCCTCCGTGGCGTAGCTCTCGTTGCCCCTCATGAATTCCAGGATCAGGAGCCGGCTCGTGAATAGGTCCAGGAGCTCCGGGTTCGTGATCAGGCTCGCGACATAGTGGTGCTGGACGCGGTCATTGCGCCAGACCTCGAGCTGGCGGGCCGTCAGCATCCCGAGCCCAGCGACGACGCAGAGCAGGATGGCCGACGCCGCGATGCGCCCAGCACCCCTCGTGACCCGCGCAAGCAGGCAAGCGAGGATCGCGGCCATGATAACGGTCAGGAAATAGCCGTAGCGGTCGCTCGCCATGTGGGGCTTCTCGGTGAGCCCGAAGAAGGGCGCCGCGCACGCGAGGTAGCCGAACCACGCCACCGCGAGGGCCGGGAGCCGCCGGAAGTTGGCGATCGCAGCCACCGACACCGTGGCGACGGCGACGATGCTCGCGAGGAACAGGGGGTCCGTCGCCCTGAAGTCCATGAGCGTGTCGTAGAGGGGGGAAAGGTGCGTGGGCCACCATGGCTTCCACACGTAGTAGGCCGCGACGTAGGCCGACTGCGCGACGCGGCTGGGGAGGGACAGGTCATGCAGTCCCGGGACGGCGCCGAAGGTGCCGGCGCCGGCGAACCGCGCGGCCACGGTGATCCCGAGGATGGCCGCGAGCGGCACGAAGAACGCTGCCTTCTCGAGGAGGAGGTGCCCGAACGGGGCCTCCGGGTGCGAGCGCGAGTAGAGCCAGTCCATGCCGACGAGGAGGACGGGGACCCCGAGCGCCACGGGGTAGGTGAGGAGCGAGAAGGCGTAGAGGACGCAAGCGAGGGCGAGCAGCATCGCCCTTCGACCCGGGGGCGCCCCGTAGCTCCTCAGGTATGCGAGGAGCGACAGGAGGAGGAAGAGCGCGGCCTGGCCGTAGAGGTTGCCGGAGACCCAGGCGGTCGTCTCGACCCGGAACGGATGGAAGGTCCACCAGGCTGCGGCGAGCGCCGCCGCCCCGACCTCCCAGGCGCCGAGTCCCCCTGTCCGCACAGGGGCGAAGAGGCGTATCACGTTTGCAAGGACAGCCAGGACGAGGAGTGAGTTCGCGGCGTAGAGGGCGAGCCCGACGGCGTGGTAGGCCTCCGGGTCCAGGCCGCCAAACTCATAGGTGGCCGAGAAGTTCAGCCAGCCGAGCGGGATGTAGCGGCGCACGTAGGACCAGTCCGTGAACATCCAGGCGAGCCGCGCGCCGGTTAGGCCGCCCATGTGCGGGTTCACGGTCACGTTCACGTCGTCGTCCCGCAGGTAGAGGAACCCGAAGTCCAGCACCCGCATGTTCAGCGCGACCGCCGCCAGCACGATCAGCACCGCGCAGAGCCAGAACAGGCGCGCGGCCCCGTGGGTTGAGAACAGGGGCGCGGGTTGGGAGTCGTGTTGCACTAGGCGGTGTAGCGGCTGATCGCGGCCCCGTCATTAGGCGCCAGCGGCCTGAATATGAGGGCGGAAGCGACCGTCATCAATCCCAGCGTGAGGAAGGTCCAGTGGATTCCGGCCACCATCCCCGCGGGGCCGGGCCTGTGCTCGCCGCCGAGGAAGACGGCCGCCAAGAGGGAGGCCGCCGCTACGCCGAAGCTCATGGACATCTGCTGGACC
>Ga0302319_10003925_pt1 | contig 30783 bp, 26 predicted proteins | sample Bog_T0_2_FD_203319 | JGI IMG/M metagenome (GOLD analysis project Ga0302319, IMG submission 203319) | Peat permafrost microbial communities from Stordalen Mire near Abisko, Sweden - Bog_T0_2 | ecosystem: Environmental > Terrestrial > Soil > Wetlands > Peat | place: Sweden: Abisko, Stordalen Mire... | reverse complement strand
CCGCCACCGGCGCGCTGGTGCAGGCCGGCGAACCCTTGACCGCGGCCGGATTGCCCGGCCAGAACTGGCGGCCGCGCCATTTGGCGTTCGATCCCTCCGGCAAGTTCATCTACATCAACGACAGTTCCATGCAGGTCACGACCGCGTCCTACGATCCGGCCACCGGCGCCATGAAGCCGATCCAGTCGATTCCGGTGGATACCGGCGGACCCGCCAATGAGTCCTGGGCCGGCTCGGAAGTCCGCGTCGACGCGGCGGGCAAGTTCGTCTACACCTCCGCCCGCGCGGTGGATGCAACCTTGAAGTCCGCCCACCTTGACGGGTCGATCAACGTCTTTGCCGTGGACGCGGCCACCCACACACTGACGCCGGTGCAGCAAATAAGTTCGGGCGGAGACTCACCGCGCTCCTTCGCCTTCGACCCATCAGGCAACTATCTGTTTGTGGGCAATGAATATTCCAGCACCATCGCGATCTTCGCGGTGGACAAGAAGACCGGCCTATTGTCGCCGACGGGTAAGATTCTGAAAGATGCGCCCGAACCCAGCGCCTATGTATTCGAAGCGGAAAAATGATCCACGGCCGGGCTCCAGTTCGCTGCCCCATTTGTTGTGGACGGCCTTTGTTCAAAGTCTTGAAGCGTGCTATTTCCATCCGGCCGCTGGCATAAGAACCGCTGACAGGCCCTCCATGAAACACGCGATCCGGCTTTTTGCCTTGATGTTGGCCTTGGCGGCCGCCCCTTCCGCGCTGCAGGCCCAGCAGCGGCCGGAGCCGATCATTTCCCCCGAAGTCGCGCCGGACCATCGGGTCACCTTCCGCATCCGCGCGCCGAAGGCCACCGAGGTTCTGGTCACCGCCAGCATGGGCCCGAATAATCCCAAGCCTCCCGGCACGGTCAAGGACCAGCCGGGCCAGTGGACCATGCCGATGCAGAAGAGCCCCGACGGGCTCTGGAGCCTCAGTGTCGGACCGCTTGAGCCCGAAATCTATCGCTATGCTTTTCTGATCGACGGGGTGCGCGCCCTTGACCTGACCAATCCCAACATCAGCGCCGGCGGCGCCATACCGTGGAGCTATTTCGAGGTTCCGGGCGATCCGCCCCGCTTTGATGAAGTGCGCGACGTCCCCCACGGCTCCATTCAGCTGCGCAGCTATCGCGTCTCGGAGACGAAAGAGCTGCACACGGTCGCGATCTATGTGCCGCCCGATTACGACCGCGATCCCCGCGCAAGATTCCCGGTGCTTTATCTTTTCCATGGCGGCGGCGACTCCCAGGAAGGCTGGTCGCGCCTGGGCCATGTCGCGGCGATCCAGGAGAATCTGCTGGCGGCGCACAAGACCCGGCCCATGCTGGTGGTGATGCCGTATGGCGACATTGCCGGCGACGCGACGGCGCTGCCTGCCATCGAGGCCTTTGGCCGGGAATTGTTCAACGATGTGATGCCGATCGTCGAGAAGAATTACCGTGTCCAGGCCGACCGCGAAGGGCGGGCCATAGCGGGCCTGTCGATGGGCGCCGGCCAGTCCTTCACCTTGGGCCTCAGAAATCTCGACAAGTTCGCATGGGTGGCCGAATTCAGCGCCGGTGCCTTTGCTTCGCCCAAATTCGACCTCGAGACCCAGGTGCCGGGCCTGCTGAAGGTTCCGGCGGCGGTCAATAGCCGTCTGAAGCTGCTGTTCCTGGGCGTCGGCACCGAGGACACGCGCTATCCTGGACACCTAAAGGTCGTGGACCTGCTTCAGAAAAGCGGTATCCACAACGAGTTTCATACAACGCCAGGCGAGCATGAATGGAAGGCGTGGCGGCACTTGCTGGCCGAACTGATGCCGAAGCTGTTTCAGCCTGCCGCCAATTAGCCCGCGCGAAACGCAATCCCTGAATTTCGATTGCACCCAACAAGTTTAACGGGCCGGCGGTCATTTTCGGAGGCGATTTGACACCTCTGGCGGGCCGCATTGCTACGCGCTAGCCTGCGCCCAACTGTGGGGGAAACAATGAAAAAATTTGCCGCAAAATGCGTCCTGGCGCTTTCGTTGGCGGTTCCGGTCCTGCTGCCGGCGGTGGCGGCCGAAGATCCCTTCGCACGCGCCCGCATCGGCTGGAACCTGCCGATGAAGCCGTTTCCCGTCATCGCCAACATCTATTATGTCGGCACCGCGGGAACCAGCGCCTTCATCATCTCCACGCCCCGGGGTCTCATTCTCACCGATGGCGGCTTGCCGGAATCCGCGCAGCGGGTCGAGGCCAATATCAAGACCATGGGCTTCGATCTCAGGAATGTGAAAATTCTTCTCAACAGCCATGCCCATTTCGACCATGCCGGGGCGCTGGCCAAGCTGAAGCGCGACTCCGGCGCCCGCCTGGTTGCCAGCGAGGCCGACAAGCCCTTCCTGGAAAAGGGCCTGATCAGTTTCGGACCCAGCGTCGCCGATCCCTTTCCGCCGGTGACGGTGGACCGCACGGTGAAGGATGGCGACACGGTGTCCCTGGGCGGTGTGACACTCACCGCGCATCTGACCCCGGGCCATACCCCCGGCTGCACCACCTGGACCATGCCGATCACCAGCGGCGGTGAGACCCTTCAGGTGATGTTTTTCTGCTCCATCACCGGCGGCGGCAATCCGCTGGTGAACAATCAGGCCTATCCGGCCATCGCCAGCGACTACAAGGCGACATTCGCCAAGCTGAAAACCATGGATGCCGACATTTTCCTGGCGCCGCATGGCGAGCAGTTCGGGCTCACAAAAAAGCTGGCCGCGATGCAAGCCAATGCCGGAAATGCCGCTGCGCCCAACCCCTTCATCGACAAGGGTGAATTTCACAGTTTTATGGCGCAACAGGAAAAACAGTTCGACGCCGAACTGGCGAAACAGACGGCCGCCGCCCCCTGAGCAGGGCATGCGGTTGCGCACGGCCCCTTTTCAAAATCTTCAAGCATGGTATTTCTGTCCGCCACCGGCATCGAATGCCGGCGTCCATTGTGGGGATAAGCAACATCGGTCTTGGCGGCGCGGCGCCGGTATCCGCGCTCACGGGTCATCACTGATATTGACGTGAAAACATAATAAAGGGAGGTCCATTCATGATGCGATATAATCTGGCCGCGGCGTTGCTGGCGACTGCATTGCTGGGCGGCCCGGTCCATGCTGCCGACAGAACCTTGAAGATGGTCCCCATCGATCTCGAAGGGGATGGCGGAACACTTTATGTGACGCCGGAAGGCCGCTCCCTGCTGATCGACGCGGGCTCGCCGGCGGAAATGTCCGGCGGAGTCAAGAACGGACTGGACGGCGCCAAGGACGGGGTTGACCGCATCATCGCCACGGCCAAGTCCCTCGGCGTCAAGAAGATCGATTACATGCTGGTCACCCACTACCATCCCGACCATCTCGGCGGTGTATTGGAGCTGCTGCAGCGTTTTCCGGTGGGAACCCTCATTGATCACGGCCCCAATCGTCAAATTATTCCACCAACAACAGGCCGGAACGCGGGGAAGATTCCGTCTAGCGTTACCTATTACGCCAAATATCTGGAAGCCATCAAAGGTCACAAGCATGTCGTGGCCCAGGCCGGAAATGTTTTTCATTTCGGTTCCTTGACGGACACCATCGTCATCGCTGACGGCAAACCCATCGCCAATCCGCTGCCGGGCGCGGGCGAGCCGGGGACGCTGTGCGACACCCCGCCCATGGCCGACGATGGCGGTGTGGAAAACGCCAAGTCGGTGGGCTCTTTGCTCAGTTTCGGCAAGGTCAAGATCGCCGCCTTCGGAGACCTGACCTGGGACCGGGAACATGATCTGGTCTGTCCCACCAACAAGGTCGGCCATGTCAGCATTCTTCTGGTGGACAATCACGGCATTGACGTCAGCAGTAATCCCGCCTTTGTCGCCGCGCTGAAACCCGATCTCGCGGTCATGGGCAACGGGCCCACCCATGGTGGCATGCCGCCAGCGGTCAAGACCGTCGCCGCCAGCCCCGGGCTGCAGGGTTTCTGGAAGCTGCACGCCTCGGTCCTCCATCCGGATCTGGACGGCAATCCCGACTATATCGCCAATCTGGGTCCATCGCCCAGTCACGGCTATGCGCTGATGCTCGAGATCGAGCGCAGCGGGCACGTCACGGTGACCAACACCCGTAACGGATTCAGCCAGTCCTACACGGTGAGGTAACCATAGCGCGCGCTTGAAAAATGTTTGCCGCCGTGACGTGACAACATTGTGCGCCGGAATTGGCGCCACTGTTCTCTTGCCTTCGCTCGTCGCCCCACTGGCTGCGCAGACGCCACTCCTGGCGCGGCCCATTCCGCATGGCAATGGCGAATCCCTGCCGGCGGTGGGCGTGGGCACGGTCAATGTTTTTGATGTGGGCGCGAGCCCCGCCGAGCAAGCCGGCCCTACGGCCGTGGTGAAAGCTCTGGCGGCGGGCGGCGGCAGGCTGGTCGACACGGCGCCCTCCTATGGCCAGGCGGAAAGCGTGGTGGGCGACATTCTTCAGGCCACGGCGCTGCGCCCCAAAATGGTCATCGCCACCAAGCTGGAGCGCTATCGTCCTGGCCAGCTTGCCGCCGAAGCGCGCCAGTCCCTGGCGCGGCTCAAAACCGGCAGCATCGACATTCTGCAGCTGCACAATGTGCGCGATCCGGCCCAGGACCTGAACGAACTCGGGGCGCTGAAGACCCAAGGCCTGTGCCGTTACACCGGCATCACCACCACCTCCGAAGGCAGCTATTCCGCCGCCGAGGCCATCCTCCGTCGCGCCATGCCCGACTTTTTGGAAATCGACTATGCGATCGACAATCGCGACGCCGAGCAGCGTGTGCTGCCCGCCGCCCGGGACGCCGGCACCGCCGTGCTGGCAGCGTTGCCCTTCGGCCGGGGACGGCTGTTCCGCGCCGCCCTTGGCAAGAAACTTCCCGACTTCGCGGCGGAAATCGATTGTGTCAGCTGGGGCCAATTCTTTCTGAAATTCATTCTGGGCCACCCGGCGGTCACCGCGGTCATTCCGGGCACCGACAAGCCCGAGCATATGCTGGACAATCTGGGCGCCGGCCATGGCAGGCTGCCCGACGCCGCCATGCGCGCGCGCATGGCAAAGTATGTGGAGCAACTGGGCTGACCCAATCCCAGCCTTCGCAACTGCTGCTGGCGCGGCTGCTTGGCATCGGCGCGCATGCCGCCCCGCAAGAGCGCCGCGCGGCGCTTCTTTCCTTCGCCTGCAATTTCGTGCTCCTGGGCAGCTATTACATCCTCAGGCCACTGCGCGACACCATGGCCACCGTCTTCGGCGTGAACGAGCTGCAGAATCTCTATACCGGGACGTTTGTTTTGATCTTCCTTGCCGCGCCGCTTTTCTCATGGATCGCGGCCAGGGTGAAACTGTCCGGGCTGCTGCCGGGCGTGTTCTGGGTCCTGCTGGTCAATCTTTTGATCTTTTACGGACTGTTTCATGTCGCGCCCCATAATCGCTGGACCGCGGCGGCCTATTTCTGCTGGTTCAGCGCCATCAACCTGATCCTCATATCGGTCTTCTGGACCCTGATGGCCGATGTCTATTCCGCCAGCCAGGCGACGCGGTTCTACAGTTTCATCGCGGCGGGGGGCAGCCTGGGCGCGATTTGCGGCCCGCTGATCACCCGGGCCTTTGTCGAAAGGCTGGGCGTGGACGGTCTCCTGCTCATTGCCATTGCGGGCTTTTGCGTGGTCCTTGTTTTGGTGCATCTGGTGATGGGGGAAAAGCCGAAATTGCGCGCCCTGGGTGGCGACGCGCAGCAAACCACGCTCGATCACAATCTGCCCGGCAATCCCTTTCGCGGTTTCGAACTGCTGTTCAAATCGCTTTTCATAATGGGCCAGGCGGCCTTCATTCTGCTGATGACCTGGATCGCCACAATCCTTTATTTCCTCCAGACCGACCTGATTTCCCGGGCCTATGCGGTGATCGAACAGCGCACCGTGGCATTCGCCGACGTCGATCTTTACGTCAATATCTGCGCGGCGGCGATCCTGATCCTGGGCCAAGGGCGCGTGATGCAGCGTTTCGGTGTCACCGCAAGCCTGGTGCTGAGCCCCGTCATCATGGTGGCGGCCTGTGTGGCGCTGCTCGCCTCGCCCACTTTGTTCATGGTGCAGACCGCCCGCGCCCTGCAGCGCATTTCACAATATGCCATCGCCCGGCCCAGCCGCGAAGTGCTGTTCACCGTGATAGACCAGCAGAGCAAGTATAAGGCCAAGAATGTCATAGACACGGTTGTCTATCGATTCGGCGATCTCACTGCCGCCTGGATGCAGGGGGGCTTGCGCGCCGGCGGGTTCGGCGTGGCTGGCGCTGTCACGGTGGGCGCGGGCGTTTCACTGGCCTGGGGTTTTGTCGCTCTGGCGTTGGGAGGGCGCTACGAGCAATTGTCCGGTGCGCGCGCCGTACGGCCCGCGGTGGCCCAGGCTGAGTGATCAAACCGAATCCAGACGGTCCGCTGGCCGCGCGATGCCGGTCAGCGATGATATCGGCTGACCAGAACCGCCTTGCCGTTCACATGGCCTTCCATCGCCGCCATGATCTGGGCTCGGCTGGCGTCGGCGCCGAGATTCAGTCTGGTGTCGAGCGCGTAGAGTTCAAAAACATAGTGATGATAATTGGGCGGCGGGGCGCCCGGGCCGATAAAGCCTGGCCGTCCAGCGCGGTTTTTCGCCTGGATGCTCCCATCGGGCAGTTGCGCCGAAGCCGGGGAAACATTTTCCGGCAGCGCGCTGGCAGTGCCGGGAATATTGAACATCAACCAGTGCGTAACGTCGCCGGTGCCGTGGTCAATCGCCGGCTCCAGATCGTGCAGCAGCAGGGTGAAGCTCTGGGTGCCGGCGGGAGTGTTGGTCCAGGACAGTGGCGGCGTGATGCCGGCCGTGCCGGCGTATTTTTCGGGAATGACCTGGTCCATTTGAATGGCGCTGCTGCTGAGGGTGAAAGCTAGCCGGGGCGGCGCGGTGCCCGGCGCCGGCTGCGCCAGCGCGCCGCTACAGGCGGCGGCGAACAGGGCGGCGCCGATGGTCAATTTGCGGATGGTGGACATGCTATTTCCTCTGGTCTGGGACGGTCTGGGGTCATTGGACAATATAGGTCTTGCTGAAGCCGTTGCGGCCATTGGTGACGGTGACGCGGCCGTCGCGCGCGATGTCCAGACTTATTGTATGGCCCTGGTCCGGAGAAGGCTCCAGGTTGGCGATGAAATCGGGATCGCCGGTCAGCGCCGGATCATCGGCAGAAGCATGAAGCTTCCAGAATCCCCTCAGTCCAGGGCTACTGTTGATGAGATTGAAGGTGGCCGGCACGTCGCCCTTTTTGGCGCTGTTGCCAATGACGGCGATGTCGGGCCGCATGGCGGCGATGGAGGCCGGGTTGCTGCTGACCCCCAAGCCGTGATTGGTGACGATCAGGATGTTGACGTGGCCGACTTTGTCGATGGGGCAGAACAATTCATGCTCCCGGTTCCAGGTCAGGTCGCCCAATGCGGCGATGCTGACCTTGCCGAAGCGCAGGATCGAGCCGACCGACTTTTCATTTTCCAGGCCGCCATTCTCCGTCATCGGCGGCGTGTCGCAGCGGGCACCGCTGCCGCCGGCGCCCGGCAAGGGGTGTGCGATCACCCTGCCGTCACTGGCGACAATGGTGTCTGTCAAGGTGCCGAAATGATAAACGGCGCCGGGCTTGGCCACGATGTGCCGATGGCCTTTGATGGCCGCCAGATAATTCGCATAGGCCAGGATGCTGTCCTGCGCCATGCGGTTGCCGACCGAGTCAGGCGGCTGATCTGGGAATGGACGGTCGCGGTTGGGGCCATGGTCGATGACGGTGCCGACCGGCATGCGCTGCAGCAGATCAATGACCCCGCCGATATGGTCGGCGTGATAATGGGTAATAATCAGATAATCGATTTTGCTGACACCCAGCGACTTGGCCGCAGCAATAATGCGGTCGAGACCGTAACGCGCGCCGTCCAGTCCGTAATTCGGCACATTGCGGTTCGGTGAGCCGGTATCGATCAGGAGGGAACGGCCTTCCGGCGTCACGAACAATGTACCGCCGCCGCCCTCCATGTCGACGCTCACCATTTTCAGCGTGCCGCCGGCGGCAGAAGCGGGCGCCGCCAACGGGACGGATGCCAGCAGGGCCGCGATGAGGACGTTGCGTATCATGATTCTTTCCCCCGGACGGATGCGCGCAGGCGGCCGCATTCTGCTCAGTAGATGGTCTTCATTTCCAGAATCACCATTTCCAGCGGCTGGTTCGACAGATTCTCTATTTTCTGCCGGGACGGGCCGCTCCAGCTGAAATCGCCCAGCTTTTGCTGCGCGGCCTCAGCTACGCCCTCGGGCGATATCATGCGCGCATTCATATCCGTCATGCAGACGGTCAGGTGCTTGAGGGTATATTCGTGTATCGGCACGCTCTGGCCCGGGCCGAGTTTCAACCGCAAAGCGCGGACCTGGTCGTTCTCGAACAGCAAGGAGAAATTGCCCGGGGCGACGCGCAAAGGATCAAGGGCTGTGCCCACGACCTTGGCCGGATATCCACCCTTTTTGATGGCAATGATAACGCCGGAGGGGCCGCTGGGCCGCGGATCGACACGCGGAGTCGGCAGGGGTCCGGAATAATGAAAGCCGATGGCCGGGCTCCAGGCCACTGTGCCCGGGTCCCAATTCAGGTCTTCGATGGAGCCGTCCAGATAGGTGAGTCTTTCCCCACCGGTGCGGAAGTAGATCAGGACGCGATTCAGCTTGTGATTATGCCAATTGTGACCAGGCTCCGCGCACCGTGCCCGGTCTTGCGGCGGCAAGGTGTCACAAAGCGTAGGAAGATCGGTGGACGGATCGCCGGCGCCGGGATAGGGCTGCGGCGGATCGACAATCAGCTGGTCATTTTCAAAAAGGACGGAAAAACCTCGTACGCCCGGCACCGGCTTTCCCGGTCCGGCGAACCATTGCTCTTTCTGGGCTGGCACCGGCGCGGTTTGCGCGGCCAGCGGACTGGCCGCCAGACCGGCGACAATCATAAAAATGCCGCGTGTTAATAGCCGTTTGATGCACATTGAGCCCCCATGAACATTTATTAGAATTGCCGGCCGGCCGGCAATCTCTGGACGGACGGATATTTCACCTTGCTCAGGGCCGGTAAAACACCCTCCAGACTTTGCCTTTCTCACTGTCGGTGATGTAGAGCGACCCGTCGGGCGCAACCGCCACGCCGTCAGGCCTGCCGGTATATTTTGATTGATCGCTCACCGGGGTGACGGAAAATCCATCGGCGAATACCTCGAAATCGCCGGAGGGCTTGCCCTTGACGAATGGCTGGAAAACCACGGCGCCGGGGCGTTCCTCGGGCTTTCTGTTCCAGGAGCCGTGGAAGGCGATGAGCGCGCCGCCGCGATATTTTTCCGGGAACTGCTTGCCCTCATAGAAGGCGACGTCAACCGGCGCCCAATGCGCCGGGAAGGCGGCGATGGGCGGGGAAAATTGCGTGCAGCGGCCCTGTGTCTTGCCGTCTCCGCCATATTCCGGACTGAGAAGCAGCTTTTTCTGGCGGTAATCGAAGAAACAATAAGGCCAGCCGAAATTCAGACCGGCATCAATGCGATACATGCCTTCGGCCGGGCCTTCATTATTGTCTTCTGACGTGAAATACTGCGGAAACAGAACATCGATTTCATCGCGATTGTTCATCACGGCATAGGGCGCGCCATAGGCCCAGGCCACGTCCGGTTCCTGGCGCATTCCCGTCACCAGCTTGGTGCCGTCGGCGACGGTCTGATTCATTTTGTTGGCGTCGAATTTCCATATGCCACTATGGTGATCCAGTACCGGGCAGGGGTCCTGACCGGGACCGTTTTTTTCGCCCTGATGCAATTGGCAGGAGTTGGAAGGGCTGCCGATATTGACATAAAGAAAGCCCTTGCCGTCAAAGGCCAGCCCTTTGTCATTGTGGCCGCGCGCCATGTCGAAACCGGCAACCACCGTTTCGGGATCGCCTGCGGGCTTGAGCTGGCCGGGCGTCATCTTATAGCGCACGATGGAGTCGGTGCGGGCGACATAAATATAACCGTGGTAAAAGCCGATGCCGGTGGCGCTGCCATCGCCGAAATTTTCCTTGATGTTGAAATGCCCGTCGCCTTTGGAATCATGCAGGGCAACCACGCCACCGGGACTCTGATCTGTTTTTCGCAATGCAATATAGAGATCGCCGTTCGGCGCCACCCAGGCATGCCGCGCGGCGCCGAGATTTTCGGCTACCACAAGGGCGCAAAAACCCTTGGGCAATGTGATGCCGCCATTGTTCGGATCGCAGGCCGGCGCGGCCACAGCCGTTTGCGCCGTCAGACCCAGAAATGCCGCGGCCGAAACCGCTACGCCAGCCATCCATTTGTTTTTCATGTCATCAGCCTCCCGAGCATCCGAATATTTTTTCGCCCACGTTTATAAACTTATTGCGTTCTCTTTACACGTCAGCGGGGCTATTTGACTGCCATGTTAGTTCAGGCAGGCTATTTGCGCCACCGTGATGTTGAGCTGGCGGGCGCGGTCGCCACGCCCTTGTCAAGGATCAAGGCTCAGCGCCAGCGCGGGATTGGTTTTTGCCATCAGGTTGATATCGGCCACCGATATGCCTTCCTGATGCAGTTTTTGCATGAAATCCAGCAGGCCCTGGGGCGGCATCGGGCGCGGCGGGTTGGGGGGCTGCGACGGCCTGCTCCCCAGGTCGGTGGCAAGAATGCAGGATTTCGGGCCGATGGCGCGAATTGCCTCGGCAAATTTGGGCACCGACAGCGGGGAATTCAGCGGCAGGGTGGCGCCGTAAGTGAATTCGATAAAGGCGCCGTCCCGCGCCGCCTGCTGCATCTGGGGGATGGTCATGCTCACCGGGGCGTTCATTGCGTGCGTGACAACGATATGCTTTACGCCGCGTGCCCGCGCCTCATGGACCACCAGCAGCGCCTCTGTAGCCGAAACATGGCCGGTCTCCAGCACCAGCGTGGGATGCGCCGCGATATAGTCGATCAGGTCCAGCACGCCCGGCAGCAATTTGCCATCTTTGGTCACGGGAACGTCTGGTCCCTTGCCCGTGACCTCATTCTCGGAGTCGAAGGTGGGCAGCCATACCACCCGGCCATAGCCGCCTTTGACATTGGCCATGTGCTTGACGGCTTCCAGATTGATGCCGCCAACCGCCAGATCCTGCGTCACGCCGCCGAACAGTTCGATGCCGGGCACTTCCTTGCGCATCAGATAGACCATCGAAGCGGTGGGTTCCCAATGGTTCTTCATCACCATGCCGCGCATGCCTGCCGCTTTGGCCAGTCGCGCCAGATCGTCGGCATCGATGCCGCGCTCGACGCTGTCCGGTCCCATATGGGCGTGAAAATCGATGGCGCCCTTGAGGTTGATCTCGTCGTCCTGCTGGGCCCATGCGGGCGCGGCCAGAAGCATTAGCGGCAGCATCAGACCCGGCACCAGATAACGCAAAACCCCCGTCATTCCACGCATTGTTTCCCCTCTTTGGGCCAGGTTTCCCGGCTTCTATCAATCAGACGATGATTTCAGCGTGACCAGAAGATCATGCCGCCTTATTTCTTCGAAATATTTTTCCAGTGCAACATCCTGAGCGATCAGGGCGGCGGCTGGGTCGGGCTGACTTTCCTTCGCGCGCCGCGCCGACGCCAGGCGATCAGCGACCTGCTTCACATAGGGCCGCGGCACCACGACAATGCCATCGCCGCTGGCGCACACTACATCTCCGGGATGGACAATGACGCCGCCGCAGCACACCGGAACATTGACTTCGCCCGGTCCCAGCTTGGGTCCCGACCATGTCGAGGTGCCGGTTGCGTAAATGGGAAATTTCGCCGCCTTGGCTTCCGAGGCATCGCGATAGGCGCCGTGCACGATCAGCCCGCGCAGTCCGCGTTCCGCGATGGCCCGCTGCAGCATCTGAAAACCGCCGAGACACCACTGCGTAAATCCCTGTGCATCAACAACCAGAACATCGCCCGGTTGTACGAGCGTGAGGGCCTTCTTGACCGCAAGATTGTCGCCGGGTGGACATTTCGCGGTAAGGGCGGTGCCCACGACAGGCAGTGCCGGGTCAAAGATCGAATGAATATTGTGGACGGTATACATGCGCCCCACAACATCGGAAATGTCCGGCACATAGAATTCCGCAAGGCGGGACAGGATTGCCGCGTCAATGGCTGCGGCATGCGACCCGATCAGGAATGGCACCACGGGCATTTTCCAGCGTCTGTCGATGGGTGATTCACCTGTCATTGTCCGGGACCTTTCGATTGTCGCTCGCCTTTATGCGCCTGTGATTGCCGGCTGTTGGAACTGGTAAAGACGCTCGGGATTCTCGACGAGAATTTTTCGTGCGATTTCGGGCGTGCGGGCCCATCGCATCAGGCGGTCCAGCGCCTTGCCGTCGTCTTCGATCTTGAAGGGCTCAATGCCAAGCGGGGACCGGGGTTTGCCGACCGGCGGGAAAGGATGCGGCCAGTCGGAACCCCAGAGCATGCGAGCGCTGTTGGCGGCGATGAGCTTGTTTGCAATTTCATCAACGTCGGAATAATCCACGGCCTCTGAAATGCGATAGGGCGCGGACAGTTTCACATAAACCTTGCCGCTAATGACCAGTGATAACAAGGCGTCGAAGCCCGGCTGGGAAATGCCGCGCTTGGCCTGCGCCCGGCCAAAATGGTCAATGACCAGTGGCACGGGAAGGTCCAGAATGACATCATGCAGCGCCGCAATCATGGCAAGATTGGCATAGGTTTGCACATGCCATCCCATTTTCTCGGCCGTGGCGGCCGCGGCCATGATATCGCGCGCAGCTGCTTTGGGGTCGTTTGCGCCCACCGTCTCCAGATTGACACGGATGCCGCGAACACCAGCCAGATTCAGCGCTGACAATTCCTGACCGGTTACGGGCGTCTCAAGGACGATAACGCCGCGTGCCCGTCCGGCCATTCGGCGCAGGGCATCGATCAGGCAACGATTGTCGGCGCCATAGGGGGTGGGCTGCACGATAACGGCGCGCCACACACCAATTGAGTCAAGCAGTGCCAGAAGATCGCAGGATGTAGCAGGCCCCGGCGTGTAGAGCCGTCCGGGGGATAGCGGAAATGCGGCGGGATCCCCGAACACATGGACATGGCAATCACAAGCGTTGGGCGGCACCGCGATTTGCGGCCGCGTCCCATGCGATGCGGGGGAACGTGTGACAATGGGATTCACTTGATCGCTCGCTCTGGTAACCGTTGCCGCAATGGGACAGTGCAGGAAGCTCTTTTAGGCGCGGTTCTTATGGCCCGCCATACGCCAAAGATATATATTTGATGACCAAAAGCTTGGGAAGGACATATCGTGCCGCAATGCGGCGCTACCCGTCGGCGCGGGACTCATTATAGATTGGCGGCGGTATGTTAATTCATACAGAAGATGACGGCTGCGGAAAATGCGAGGACGTGAAATGAGGCTCAAGAAAAGCGCGATAGCGGCTTTGGGCATGGTGATCGCCGTGCTGGCCGCGCCCGCGGCGCATGCGGAAAGACTCGCCATTTCGGAATATGGCAAGATCACCTCCAGCCTGCCCTGGGCAGTAGCCTTCAAGAAGGGCTATCTCAGCCAGGATGGCCTCGACATTACCGAGATCGTTTCCTCCGCGGGCGGCGGCGGCGGCCTCCGGAATCTGCTGGCCAGCGGGATGGGAGTCGGCCAGGTGGGGACCACGACCGTCATCTCCGCCATCAACCAGGGCATGGATCTGCGCATCGTGATGTGCACCTCCGATCACATCGGCGAACTCGCCTGGGCGACCACGAAAGCCAGCGGCATAAAGTCGATTAACGACCTCGCCGGCAAGCGCGTCGCTTTCACCTCGCCGCGTTCGACGACCGAAATGGCCCTGCGCGCCGCTGTCGCCCGGGCGGGCCTGACAGGCAAGGTCGACATGATTGCCATTGGTGGGCTTGGGGCTGGGCTGACGGCCCTGGGGCTGGGCGCGGTCGACGCAACGCCGCTCGTCGATCCCGACCTGTCCCTGCAACCGGACAAATACCGCGTCCTGTTCCATGGCTATGACGTGTTTCCGGTCTTCACCTCATCGGTGCTCGTGGCCACGCCCGACTTCATCCGCCAGCACCCTGACAAATTGCGGGCCCTGATGCGCGCTCATCGGCGTGCCATCGAATTCATGAATAAAAACCGCGATGAAACCGCGCTGATTTATTCTCAGGTCTTTGGCTTCAGCCTCGCGGACGCCAAGAAATTACTGCCGAAATACTATGCATGGGGCCAGTTTTCCCACGGCGAGTTCTCCAAGGAAGGTCTCGGCGCCACGTCCAAGGCCATGCAGCTGGTTGGCATGATCAACAAGCCCGTGGACTGGTCGAAAATCGTGGACCAGCGCTTTCTCGATCCCGATCAGCAGCGGAAGCTGTGGTGAATTGGTCCGTCCCTGACTTCCGTTTACGTTTTAAGCCGGGATCCTAGCCGGCACCACGCGCCTTATAGGTCTTGCTGAAATTGTTGCGGGTGTTTGTGACGGTGATTTCACCCGTGGGCGCGATATCCAGGTTCAACGAAAAGGCTTGGTCGGGCAACCAATCGAGATTGGCAATGTAATTTTGGTCCCCATTCAGGGCGGGATAGCGCACCGTGTAATGGGTCCGCCAGAATCCCTGCAGGTTCGGATAGGAATTGACCATATTGATCACCGCCTCGTCGCCGCCCTTCATGGGCCCATTTTGCATGATCGCGACCAGGGGATCGAAGGCCCTTGTCGGCGGGCTGCTCGACAAATTCATGCCGTGACCGGTGACAAAATAAACATCCGTTTTGCCCACCTTGTTGGTGGGGCACAGGAGATCGATCTCCTTGTTCCATGTCAGGTCGCCAAGATAGACAATCCGCGTCTTGCCAAAATGGATAAGCATGCCAAGCGAGCGGTTATTCTCGTCACCGCCATCATTCGCCACCTTTTGCGCGCCCGTACAGTCGGGATTGGTCTGGCCGGCTCCCGGCAGCGGCGCCTCGGGCACGTTTCCGTCGGCGCTGACAAATTCAATGTGCATGGATCCCACATCCAGCGTGTTGCCGACATGCGCCTGAATGTGATTGTGACCCTGATAGGCCGCAACCAGATAGGGATACCGCGCCTGTGGCGTCCCCGATCGCCTGTCGGCGGACAGGTCGGCAGGTGGAATTTCCCGGTTCGGTCCGTGATCAATGAAGGTATCGACCGGCAGTTTGGCGAGTAACGCCTCCAGTCCTCCCAAGTGATCGCCGTGATAATGGGTGATCAGCAGATAGTCGAGTTTTGTAATACCCAAGGCGGCGGCTGCGGCGGCGATGCGATCCGCGTCCATCGGAGCGGGCGGCGGCGGTGCGCCGGCAACGGAACGCTGCGTGCCGCCACCCGGCGGAAAGCCGGTATCGATCAACATCGATTTGCCCTCGGGCGTCCGAAACAATACGGCGGCCCCGCCCTCGACATCGACGGAGATGATCCTGAGATCCTTGGAGGCTTTCGGCGGTTTGGGCGCCGCACCCGCCGGCGCGAACATCGTGAAGGACGCAATTGCAGCAGCGACAATGATTATCCTACGACCCATATTTCTTCCCCGTTGTTTTTTCGACATTCCCCGGATGGACGGTCTATCCAGCCACCAGGATGAAAGAGTAGCGCCGCCTGAGGTGACGGGGAAGCCTGCAGGCCCTGTATTTCTTCCTTTGTCAGCCGACCAACCCGACATTTCGTCAACATCAGGTATGGTCGACGGTTGATTTGAATCGAGATTTCCCTAGGACTGCTCATGATGGAGTCGGGGCAGGTGATTTGGCTTGAAGGGTCGGGCGATGGCAATCAACGTTTCCGGCGAGATCGCGGCAAGGCTTGACCGGCTGGTCTTTTCCGCCAGTCTCAAAAAGCTGGTGGCGCTGGTCTCGCTGGGCGGCGCCTTCGAATTCTACGACCTGTTCATGACCGCCTATATCGCGCCGGGCCTTCAGGCATCGCATCTGTTCAGCGCCACCACAGCCGGCTTTTTCGCGCCCAGCGGCATCGGATTTTTCGTCTTCTGCACCTTCGCGGGGATGTGGCTGGGAGCGCTGGGTTTCGGCACGGTCGCCGACCACTTCGGGCGGCGCGCCATCTTCGCGGTTTCGCTGCTGTGGTATTCGCTGGCCACCCTGGTGATGGCGTTCCAGCACAGCGCCGCCACGATTGATCTGTGGCGCTTCATCGCCGCCATCGGGGTGGGGCTGGAGCAGGTGACGATTGACACGCTGTTGCCCGAACTGGTGCCCGCCGACAGCCGCGGCAAGGCCTTTGCCTTCAACCAGTTCATCGCATTTTCCGTGGTGCCCATTGTCGCCCTGCTGGGCTGGCTCCTGGTGCCGCTGCATCCTTTTGGCATCGATGGCTGGCGCTGTGTCGCCGTGATCGGATCTCTGGGCGCGCTGTGCGCCTGGTGGCTGCGGCGCAACGTTCCGGAAAGCCCACGCTGGCTGGCGCTGCATGGCCGCGGCGATCAGGCCGAAAAAATCATGGCGCAATTGGAAGCCAATGTGGCGCGTGATATCGGCCATGCTCTGCCGCCGCCGCGCGCCTATGACGGCCTGGTGCCCGAGCAAGGCCGCTTTGCCGAAATTCTGGCGCCGCCCTATGGCGGGCGCACCCTGATGCTGTCGGTGTTCAACGCGATGCAGGCTATTGCCTTTTACGGCTTCGGGTCGTGGGTGCCCACGCTCCTGATCGCCAAGGGCATTCATGTCACCACCAGCCTGGAATATGCCTTCATCATTGCGCTGGCCAATCCGGTGGGACCGCTGCTGGGGTTGCTGGTGGCCGACCGCATGGAGCGCAAATGGCAATTGGTGAGCGCGGGCGTGTGCGTGGCGGTTTTCATGCTGCTGTTCGCGGTGCAGGAAAATATGCTCCTGATCATCATGCTGGGGGTACTTGTGACCTTGGCCAACAACTGGATCAGTTTTGCCACCCATAATTATCAGTCCGAACTTTACCCAACCCGGGTGCGGGCCCGGGCGGTGGGCTTTGTCTATAGCTGGAGCCGCCTCAGCGCCGCGCTGGCGGGCCTGCTGATCGGCTTTTTCCTGCGCCAGGGCGGCACGCTGGGGGTGGCGCTGTTCATCGGCGTTGCCATGACGGTGATGGTGATCACCATTGCCGGTTTCGGGCCGGCTACCCGTGGCCGCAGCCTGGAAGAGATTTCCCGTTGATTTTGCGCTTGCTTCGCGTGACGCCGCGCTCCACATAGCGGCCGATGCCGCCACTGCTTTACCTCAAGGACATTAACCTCACCTTCGGCACCACCAGGCTGCTGGACGGGGCGGAACTGGCGGTGGGCGAGGGCGAGCGGCTGGCGCTTGTGGGGCGCAACGGCTCGGGCAAATCCACGCTGCTCAAGATCGCCGCCGGCCTGACCGAGGCCGACAGCGGCAGCCGTTTCGCCCAGCCCGGCGCCACCATCCGCTATCTGCCGCAGGAGCCCAGCCTGGAGGGTTACGCCACCACCCGCGACTATGTCGAAGCCGGGCTTGCCCCGGGCGATGACCAGAGCCGCGCCTTTTATCTTCTGGGCAATCTCGGTCTCAGCGGCTTTGAGACACCCGCCACCCTGTCGGGCGGCGAGGCGCGCCGCGCCGCGCTGGCGCGCGTGCTGGGGCCCAAGCCCAATATCATCTTGCTGGATGAGCCGACCAACCATCTCGACCTGCCCGCCATCGAATGGCTGGAAGGTGAACTCAAATCGCTTGGCGCGGCGCTTGTGCTGATCAGCCATGACCGGCGCTTTCTGGAAAACCTGTCCCGCGCCGTGGTGTGGCTGGATCGCGGCCAGACCAAAAGGATGGAGCAGGGCTTCGGGGCCTTTGAGGACTGGCGCGACGCCTTGATGGAGCAGGAGGATATCGAACGCCACAAGCGCGACCGCAAGATCGCGCGGGAGCTGGACTGGGTGACGCATGGCGTCAGCGGACGGCGCAAGCGCAACCAGGGACGGCTTGGCCGCCTCGGCGCGCTGCGCCAGGGCCGCCGCGAGGAATTGAAGCAGCTTGGCTCGGTGAAGATGGAGGCGGCGGAAGCCGAGACCTCGGGCACCAAGGTGATCGACGCCAAGGGCATTTCCAAGAGCTTCGGCGACAAATGCGTCATCCGCGATTTCAGCCTGCGCATTCACCGTGGCGACCGCATCGGCATTGTCGGGCCCAATGGCGCAGGCAAGACCACCTTGCTGAAAATGCTGACCGGTGAACTTGAGCCCGATAGCGGCAATGTGAAATTGGGCGTGGCGCTGGAAATGGCGAAACTGGACCAGAGCCGCGCCAGCCTGCATCCCGAGGAAACTCTTGCCAATGTGCTGACCGGGGGCGGGGGTGATACCGTTTATGTCGGCGGCAAACCGCGCAATGTCATCAGTTATATGCAGGACTTTCTGTTCACCGGCCAACAGGCCCGAACACCGGTCAAGGTGTTGTCGGGCGGCGAGCGGGCGCGGCTGCTCCTGGCGCGGTTGTTCGCGGTGCCGTCCAATTTTTTGGTCCTGGACGAGCCTACCAACGACCTGGACCTGGAAACATTGGACCTGCTGGAAGATGTGGTGGGAGATTATCCCGGCACGGCGCTGGTGGTCAGCCATGACCGCGATTTTCTCGACCGGGTGGCGACCCAGATTGTGGCGGCGGAGGGTGATGGCCGTTTTGCGGTCTATGCCGGCGGCTATTCCGACATGGTGGCGCAGCGACGCCGGGGCAAAACCGAAGCCCAGCCAGTTTGGGCCAAAAAGCCGCACCGGGTATCCAGGCCCGCGCGCGCGCCGGGCGAGAGCAAGCTCAATTTCTCGGAAATTCATGCTCTCAAAACCCTGCCGGGCGTGATCGAAACGCGCAACCGGGAGATCGTCCGCTTGCAGCTGGACTTGTCCGACTCGGGACTTTACGCCCGCGATGCCCAAAAATTCGCCACGCTTTCCGCAAGGTTGGCCGAAGTCAGCGCGGCGCGCGACCAGGAGGAGGAACTCTGGCTGGCGCTGGAAATGAAGCGTGAGAACCTCGCCGGCGACTCATAATTGTCGGGAGACAGGAACAGGTGGCCAAGGCGGGCGTTTGATGGCTAGCCCCATTTCTGTGGGATATGGGAGGAAGTTCCGCCATGAGACGCTATGCCATTGCAGGGATTGCCGCCGGTGCCGCCATGATGATCGGTGGGGCGCTGGGCGCCGTGTCGGGCGCCGTGCCAACGGAGACCAAAGTTCCGGCTGCCGCCGATGCCGGGGTGATGAACCCGATGATTGACGGCCAAGCCATGTTGCCGGGCAGAAATTTGCTGGAGAATATCTCGGCCTCGCCAGACCATTCCACCCTGGTGGCGGCGATGAAGAACTCCGGCGTCGGCGATGCCCTGAAATCCGACGGCCAGTTCACCGTCTTCGCGCCCAGCAATGCGGCGATGCCGGCGCAGATGCTGGGCCGCGACAAGGCCCAACTGGCGCGGCTGATGGGTTATCTGGTGGTGCCGGGAAAATATGATTCCCAAACCCTGCTGAAGGCGATCAGCGAAGGCGGCGGTGAAGCCAAGCTGCGCACCATGGAAGGCGGCGTTCTTGTGGCCCGCATGAACGGGTCCACCAATGTCATTCTGATGGATGAACGCGGTGACACCGCCGACATCGCCATCTATGATGTTTACGACAAGAACGGCGTTCTGCATGTGGTGGACCGCATGCTGGAGCCCGGCGCGTCAGCGCGCCAAGTTGCGATCAACTAGAAGCTTGTGACCGATTAGTTCGCCCATTTCGCCAGATAGGCTGCCAGCGACTGCGGCGTCATGCTGCGCGCGTCGCTGAGGGCAAAGACCTGCCCGTCATTGACCAGTTTGCCGTCCGGCGTCGCCACCAGCACGGTCGGCACACCCGTCAGCCGCCTGGTGAGGCCGAAGCGGGCCGGGATCTGCAAATTCCTGTCAAAGCGGCCGACATCCACCGAGGCGAATTCATAATGCGCCGCCATGAAGCGCTGCATCATCGGCAGGCGCATCACATTGGCCAGCACAATGCAGTCGGGACACCAGTTGCCGCCCAGATCCAGCAGAACGCGCTTGCGGCTTTTCCGGGCGCGGGCAAAGGCGGCGGCGACCACCGCATCGGCGTTGGCGCCTTCGTCATAAGGCGCGGTCGTCACCACCGGCAAATCCTTGAGGTCGGTGATGGGAAGCCGGGGCACCGGGGCGGAAGCGCCCAATGCCAACACCGCGCCGGCCAGCAAAGTTATTGTCATTTTGCGCATCATGCCGTCTCCAATCCGCGGCCTTCGAGCAATGCCTTGACCTCGGGGTCGCGCCCGCGAAAGTCGCGATAGGCCTGGGCATAGTCGCGCGAGCCGCCCGCCGAATAGATATTGTCATAGAGGCGGCGGGCGGCAAGAGGATCGAACGGATCCGGACGAAAAGCGCCGAAACCGTCGGCATCCAGCACTTCGGACCAGAGATAGGAATAATAACCCGCGCTATAGCCTTCACCGGAAAAGACATGGCTGAAATGCGGACTGGCATGGCGCATGGCAATTTCGTCCGGCATGCCGATGCGGGCCAGCGACGCGGCCTGGAGCGCGGCAGGATCGATTGTGAACCCTTCTTTCAAAGCATGCCCATCTTCCAAGGCATGAAAGTCCATGTCCACAAAGGCCGAGGCGAGAAATTCCACCGTGGCGAAGCCCTGGTTGAAATTGCGCGCCGCCAGCAGTTTATCGAGCAGTGCTTTGGGCAGCGGTTCACCGGTCTGGTAATGACGCGCGAAACGCGTCAGCACCTGCGGCTCTTCCAGCCAATGTTCATAAAGCTGGGACGGCAGTTCGACAAAATCGCGCGCCACATTGGTGCCCGACAAACGCGGGAAGCGCACTTGCGACAACAGCCCGTGCAGGGCATGGCCGAATTCATGAAACAAGGTGCGGGCGTCGTCGAAGCTCAGCAGCGCCGGATCGGATTTGACGAAATTGCAATTGTTCACGATCAGCGGGAGGATGTCGCCATCCAGCGTTTCCTGGTCGCGCAGGCTGGACATCCAGGCGCCGCCCTGCTTTTCGGCCCTCGCGAAATAATCGCCATAAAAGAGGCCGAGAGTTTTGCCTTCGCGTGTCACTTGCCAAACGCGCACATCGGGATGATAGACGGGAATGTCGGGGCGCGGGGCGAAGGACACACCGAACAATTTTCCGGCGGTGAAGAAGGCGGCCTCGATCATATGCTCCAGCTCAAAATAGGGTTTGAGCGCGGCCTCGTCGAAATCATAGCGCCTTTCGCGCAGTTTCTCGGCGTAATAACGACAGTCCCAGGGCGCCAGCTTGAAATTGCCGCCTTCCTCGGCGATCAGCGCCGCCAGGTCATCGGCTTCTTCCTGGGCGCGGCGCTTGGCCGGGCCCCAGACCTGATCCAGCAGGGCGCGCGCCTTGGCCGGCGTGCCCGCCATGTTGTCGGCAAGCTTGAAATCGGCATAGCTTTTATAGCCCAGCAAATGCGCCCGCTCGGCGCGCAGCGACAGGGTCTCGGCGATGATCGCCCAATTGTTATGACTGTTGGCATTGGCGCCGCGCGAGACAAAGGCCTTGAACAGTTGCTCGCGCAAAGCGCGGTCGGAGGCGAATTGCAAAAACGGCTCGACGCTGGAGCGCGACAGGGTGACGGCGAAGGGCGCATCCAGTCCGCGTTCGCGCGCCGTGGCGGCGGCGGTATCGCGGGCAAAGTCCGGTAATCCGCCAACCTGGCCTTCGTTCAGCGGCAAGACGAACGCCTGTTCGTCGGCCAGAACATTCTGGGAGAATTCCGTGCCCAGGGTGGCGAGGCGCTGGCCGACTTCGTCCAGCCGCGCCCGGCCCACGCCTTGCAGCATGGCACCCTGGCGCACAAAATCCAGGTGATAGCGTTCCAGCACCCTGAGGGCCTGCGCATCCAGCCCCAGTGATTGCCGCCTGGCGTAAAGCGCATCGATGCGCGCGAATAGATCGGCGTTCAGGTAAATCGCGCTCCAATGAGCCGACAGGCGCGGCGCCATCTCCCGCTCGATGGCCTGTAGCGCATCATTGGTATTGGCCGATGTGAGGTTGGAAAACACCGCTTCGACGCGTGCCAGCAGCTTGCCGCTCTTCTCCAGCGCGATGATGGTGGCCTCGAAACCGGCGGGCGCTGATGCGATGGCGGCGATCTCAAGGTCATGTTCGGCCAGCGCCCTTGCATAAGCGGGCGGGAAATGTTCCGGCCGGATGCGGTCCAGCGGCGGGGCGCCGAAGGGCGCGGTCCAAGCCTCGAAAAACGGGTTTTCCATCAGTGGAATATAGGGACTTTCAGTGGATTTCCCAGACGATGGAAACCTCGGCGGTGATACTTTCCTCGCCCGCCGCGACCGGCACGGCCTTGGCGGCCCGCGCCATCGGTAGTGCCATATAGACGGGCCGGGGCCACTGGCCGGCATTTTCGCCGATGGACAGGATCGGCCCCAGGCTGACACCCGCCGCCTTGGCATAGATCTCGGCCTTGGCCCGGGCATCGCTCACGGCGTCGGCGCGGGCCTCCGCCAGCAGCGGCGCGGAATCCTTGATGGCGAAATCAATCCCGTTCATCTGGTTGGCGCCGGCCGTCACCAGGGCATCAATCGCCGGTCCCAGCCTGCTGACATCATCCAGGCGCAGCTGAAGCTGGTTGCTGACGTGATAGCCGGTGACATGCGGCGGCTGACTGTTGTTGTTCGCAGTCTGGGGCGCCATCTGGGGCGAGACCGAGAAATTGGCGGTCTGCATGTCCTTGTCCGCTAAGCCCAACTTCTTCAGGGCGGCGAAAACCGATTGCATCCGGGTGGTGTTGGCGGCCAGCGCGGCGGCGGCGGTGGGCGCCTCGCTGGTCACCCCCGCCGACAGGGTCACGGTATCGGGTGCGGCCCGCACCTCACCCTGGCCGGACATTGTCAGGGTTCTGTTGGCAGCAGTCTGGCCCAAAGCCGGGGCCAGGCCGGAAGCCAGCATCAGGGCAGCGAACAGGATGGTTTTCATGGCAAATCCTTTCCAATATCCCCGCCATGCTGGACCCGCAGAACGGCAAAATCACGGCGCCGCGAGGGCTTATTGGCGGGCCGGAAAATCCTGTTATACCCCGGACCGGGGCCTGTAGCTCAGTTGGTTAGAGCTGACCGCTCATAACGGTTAGGTCGCAGGTTCGAGTCCTGCCGGGCCCACCAATCCTATGGGCGCTTTGCGCCCATAGGATTGGTGCCGAGCACGCCGCGCGCCAGCGTCTTAAGGCGTGCGAGGCCCAAAATGCCGCTCATGCTGGACCCAACGGGACTGTATTTTTTGTCGGGCTTCGCCCGACGGGGCCGGCGCCACCAAACCCTGTTCGTCCCAACACGAAACTTTGCGTTTCAAGTCCAGGTTATGGAATTGTGCTTTTACGGCATGCGCGCAGGCAATGTTTCGGAAAATGTGAGCAGTACGGGCAGGACGCACAGGGCCACGGCGGCAATCATGATGCCTGGAACAAGGGGTGAACCTGTTCGATCCATCAGAAGTTGGGAGACATAGGGCGTGGCGCCACCGAAAATGGCGGTCGCCAGTGTCGCGCCCAGTGCCAGGCCGCTGAGGCGCCCTTCGCCGGGAAACTGTTCCGCTGTCGCCACTGCACCGACCGCGCTAACGGCACCCGCAAGGCAAGCCAGGATGACCGCGCCCAAAAAAATCTGACTGGGAGAGCCCTGAGCGATCATGTGGAACATAATGACCGGCAGAATGGCGCTGCATCCTGTAAGAAACAGCAGCATGGGTTTGCGGCCTAGCCGATCCGACAATGCGCCCGTCAAGGGTGTCACCAGGATAACAGCAACGGCTGCGACAGTTGATAGTTGAAGCGACTGACCCTCGTCCATCGTACCTGTGCTGGTAAGGAAGGCTGGCAGATACGTGATGCCGACGTAATAGGTAATCGATCCCAACGCCGAGATGGTGAAAGATCGCACGATGCCCGCGCGATGATGGACGAGGGCGTGGCGAAGGGGATTAAGCGGCACCATTCCGTGGGCCTGCTGGCGCTGGAAATCCGGCGACTCTTGCATGGTCGAGCGAGCGATCCATACGCTCGCCGCCAGAACGGCGCCAACAAGAAAGGGAATGCGCCACCCCCATGCATTCAGGCTTGCGCTGCTCAAGCAGAAGACGGTCAAAGACGAGACGCCAACGGCCAGCAGCCCCCCAATCTCGCTGGCTGCCGAGGCAAGGGACGCTATCAGGCCACGCCTATTTTCAGGGGCGCCTTCGAGCAAATAGGCCACGACCCCATTATATTCCCCTCCAACAGAAAATCCCATTATGCAGCGCAGGAGGAAAAGCAGCCAGCTGGCCGCTGCACCCATCTGGGCATAGGTCGGCAGCAGGGCGGTCCCAAGCATGGTCATCGTCATGACGGCCACGGACAGCAACATCATTCGGCGTCGGCCAAACCGGTCACCGATCTGGCCAAAGACCAAGGCGCCAAGCGGTCGCAGAAGATACGCAATGGCGAACCCTCCAAGAGTTGCCATAAGCGCCGCCGCACCGCCGCCAAAGAATACGCGTGATATGAGGGTGGCGAGGTACAGGTACAGCGTGAAATCATACCATTCCACAATCGTCGAGAACGCCGCGATCACCATCGAGCCGCGCGACATTTCCCGCCGAATTACCACGATGTCGGTCATGACTCGGTTTGTCCTTGGTGCCCATTGCCCACGATACCGGTATTGCGGGCGCGAGCCCGGGCATCATGGCCTTAATGCTGGTCTTGCAGCAACGATAAGAAAGAATGCGCTCGCGGCAGCGGCAACCGATGCCACCGCGCAAGCAATTGCTGCGGCATGAAACCCGCCGATGAGCGCGCGACCGTTCAGGCCCAGAACACCGCCCAGCAGGGCCGTCGCAACCATGCCGCCGATGCGCGCGACGGCACTGTTGAGGCCGGACGCCGACCCGGTATGGCGACGGTCGACCGATCCGAGTACCGCCGTTGTCAGTGGCGCCACAGCGCCGGCCATGCCGACTGCGATTACCAAAACCGCAGGCAGAACATTTGTCCAATAGTTTGCCTGTGCCCCTGTTCTCAGGATCAGCAGAAAGCCGGTCGCGACCACGAGCGGGCCGATGGAGAGCGGCGCACGGGCGCCAATACGTCCGGCCAGAGCGCCCATCATGGGTGAGGCCAGCGCCAGCACAATTGCAAACGGCAAAAGCGCAGCGCCGGCCTGCGTACCGGAATAACCGGCGGCCTGGATAAGCACATAGGGGAGCAGGACCAGCAAGGCGCCCAGCGCACCGTAAAGCAGGAACGTCAGGATGGTCAGGCCAACAAAGCTTGAAGACCCGAACAATGCGAGTGGCATCATCGCTTTTTCGCCGCGCAATTTTTCGGTGGCGAGGAAAGCCAGCATCAGAAACACGCCGGCGAGTGACGAAACCTGAGCCGTGGATGTCCAGCCCTCATGGCCCGCACCCATGGTCAGTCCCCAAGTCAAGGCACCGAGACCGGCGGTTGCCAGCAAGCCGCCAGGTAAATCCAGCGCCGGACCTTCTCCTTTCCGGCGTGAGTCCCCCACGAATATAAGCGCCAGAGCGATGGCGCCGATGGCCAATGGCAGATTGATAAGAAAAATGGCGCGCCATCCGGTCGTGTCGATCAGCCATCCGCCGAGAACCGGGCCGACCGCGCCCATCACGGCGCCCATCGACGCCCATATCCCGATCGCTCTACCGCGCGCTTCGCCAGCGAAGGATGCGCCAAGGATCGCCAGACTATTGGGCATAAGCAACGCTGAACCAACGCCCTGAAGGCCGCGCCCTGCCAGCAACCAGAACAAGCTTGGCGCAATGGCGCACGCCAGCGAGGCGGCGCCAAAAAGCGCAGTACCGATAACAAGGAGCCGCGCGCGGCCGAACCTGTCGCCAGCCGCGCCGCCCAGCAGCAACAAGGCGCTGAGCGGCAGAAGATAGGCGTTTATCACCCATTGCAGGTCACCGGCGCCGGCCTTGAAAGTACCGCCGATCGCCGGCAGACCAACATTGACGACCGAACCATCAATGAAGGCGAGGCTGGATGCCAAAATGGTGGTGATCAGCACCCAATTGGGATGAAGCGTTTTGTTGTCGCCAGCGGCGCACGCAGCTTGCGGCAAATCGGAAGAGAGATGCATCGCAGCGTTCACCTTCGGCGTCCTGCAAGAGATGACGCATGAAATGCATACTATCAATCAAGTCAGAACATGTCGCCCGAAAACCACGCCGCAGGTCGATGCGAAATCGAGAAAAGCTCCCGGCCCGCGCCGTGAAATGCCTTGCGAACATGCCGCGTCGGCATCTTAAGGCGTGCGAGGTCCAAATTGCCGTTCATGCTGGACCCGGCGGGACGGTATTTTTTTGTCGGGCTTCGCGCGACGGGGCGCGCAGACTCGCTGAATGCTTCTCCCCTAATGATTTTCCATCTTCCAGGCCTTCAGGGCGTTCAGCGTGTTGGTTACGTGCTGATCCGGATCAAGGGCAGTATAGGCATAGACGATTTTTCCGGCAGGGGAGACGACATAGGAGGTGCGGTCAGCCATCGGCAGAATGCCGATCAATACGGCGTCATAGGACTTCATGATGTTACGGTTGGTGTCGGCAGCGACCGGGAATTTGCTCTGGCATTCGCTGACGGAAAATTTGTTCAGCGTGGCGATATTGTCGTGACTGACTCCGATCACGCTGGCTCCCAGGGCCAAATATTGCGGCATCGCGGCGGCGAAATCATGCGCCTCAATCGTGCACCCCTTGGTGAAGGCGGCAGGGTAAAAATAAACAACCACCGGGCCTTTTTTCAGGGCTTCGGCCATGGAGAATGTAAATTCTTTGCCGCCGAGCGATGCCTGTGCCGCAAAGTCCGGGGCCGCATCACCCGGCCGCAGCGCCGCCGCAGCCGGCAGCACGAATGCTGCGCATGAAAAAGCCGCAATCGCCAAGAGCAGCTTTGTGAAGGCCCGCAGCCTGAAATCGTTCATTTTGCTTTGCATGAGCTACTCTCTTTCCCAACAGGTGGAACCATGCTGCGGTCCGGACCTGAACCACTACGAAGCAGAGCCCTGTCCGGATCACCGAAATTCCAGCTTGCTCAATTCGGCGAGGACGCCCGTCGACCGGGGTTGTTTTAGCGCAGATATTTTCCAACGGCGAAATAGACGCGGCGCGGCAGCAGATAAAGAATATCGAAAATCAGCGCCATCTGCCAGGGAAAGCGTATCTCAAAGCGGTCTTTGCGCAATCCATCGGCGATATGGTCTGCTGCGGTTTCCGGCGCCATCAGAAACGGCATGGGAAAATCATTTTTATCCGTCAACCGGGTTCGCACAAATCCCGGACTTACAAGCTGAACCTTGATCCCTGTCTCACCCAGGTCCAGCTTCAGATTTTCCGCCAGATGATTGAGCGCAGCCTTGCTGGCGCCGTAACCGATCGCGTTGGGCAGACCTCTGTAACCGGCAAGGCTTCCAACAAGAACAATATGCCCCATATTGCGCTCCAGAAATTCTGGCAATATGCAGGCCAGCGCGCGAAAGGCGCCCGTCAGGTTCACCTCTATCATGGACTCGATGCTGTCCAGGGCGAATGTTTCGGCGCTCATGGGATGATAGGCGCCGGCATTGTAGATAAATACATTGGCGCCACCGGTTTCGGCCCAGCTTTTTCGGATGGTGTTCCAGGCTGCGATTATTGTCGTTGGCTTCTGGACGTCGAGCGGCACGACCAGATGGCCCGTGCCGACGAGTTCAGACGATAGATGTTCGAGCCGTTCTGCGTTCCGCGCACTGAGCGCGATTGTGCAGCCATCTTTGGCCAGACGGCGCGCCAGTGACGCTCCGATGCCGTCACTCGCGCCGATTAGCCAAACATTTTTTGTCACAAATTGCCCCCAGACGTCCCGGGGGATACCAGCCGAATTGTATCGCCTCGCGTCAACGGACTGAAATAGATCGCCGCGGCGGCAGCGATCTTGCAGCCGCATGGTAGCAGCGCATAAGCGGCGGACAATAGAGCCAAAGCATGTGCATTGTTGGCGATGCCGGGGCGGTACCCGCCAGCGGTCAATAATGGCAACGTAATGCCGGCGGCAAGGGCGAGCGCAGCTTTGTTGAGAAAGTTCCACCAGCCAAAACCCGCGCCCAGTTGGGACTGCGCTGTCACCAGTTCTTCCGCAAACAGGGACGGAAGGAGTACCGTGTCGGCGCCCAGCGTCATCCCGGAAAGCAAACAGATGACATAAAAGGCGTGTGCGTCGCCCGGCCCCAACAGGGCGGCCCAGATGAAACAGCAGATTGCCGCGAACATGGAAATCAGCAATGTGCTGATCTTGCCGATGACGGCGCTCAGACGTGACCACAGAGGCATGCCGAAGACAGCGCTCAGGAAGTAAAGGCCGAGCATCAGCCCCGCCTGATTTGGAACGCCAAGAATATCGCCGACAAAGAAAAGAAAAAGTGTGGAGGTGATCGCCAGCGGCAGCGCGTTGACCAGAATCACGAATAGCAGCCAGCGCAGACGGCGATTTTGCAGCAGGCCAAAAGGCAGGAATCGCGATTGCGGCGACTTGGCCGGGCCACTCCGCGGCAAGAGCGTGACGCAGGCCGCGATTGTCAGCAATATTGGCAGTATTATTGCCAGCATGCCATATGCCGCCCTGGGCGTGAGCGCAGCCATCAGCGCCGACGGTAAAATGGAAGCCGCCAGGACGCCGATGAGCATCGCGCCCTCCCGCCAGAGGGCAACACGGGTATGTTCTTGCGCGGAATGGGCAAGCCCAATGCCCATGGCGTAATAGTTGATCATGAGGATCGAGAAGCCTGCGTACGTCACGATCAGGCTGACGGCAAGCCAGCCTGCGGCCGGGCCGCGATGCGATAACCCGGGGGGATGGAAGAGCGCAAAATACCCGCAGGCCAATATTGGCACGGCCATTGCCATGATCGTCCGCCGGTGCTTCTGATAGGAGTCACTCAGGCTGCCGATCAGGGGGTCGGCGACCATGTCGAGGCTGCGCACCGCCAGAAGAATAAAGCCGATGGTTGCCAGATCAAGAGGGGAGACTGTCGCATAAAGATTTGGCACATGGACATAGAGCGGCAGGCTCGCAAAGGCGAGCGGCATCCCAAGAGCCGCATAGAGCGCATAGCGCGTTGCGGGCAGGCGTTTTTCTAAAATGTCCATTTGACTCCCGCCGGAAAAGTGCGAGCGCTGTTCATGCGCCATGCCGGCTTGACGATGTTGGCGGCAAAATTGCTTTTATTTTCCCACCATGCCTGTGATCAGCGCACTCAAGCCGGCGGATGTACCCGTAACAAAAGCGCCCCAGGCAATATCGATAAGCGAAACTTTCAGGGACCAAATCTTGAGCGTGGCCAAATTCGTCAGGTCATAGGTGGCGTAAGCAAAAAATCCGAAAAGCGATCCGCGCACCAGGGCGCCATGCCAGTTGCCGCTTTCCAGCCCCGGCTGGACGGCGAAGATGACGACCCCAAGGACATAGACAACATAAAAGGCGACCGCGGCGGGCACCCTGGCCTTCTCGGCCATGACAGCGCCCAAGGCTCGGCGATAGAGAGGCTCTGCCGTTTGACTGAGCCAGACAATTTCGAGCGCAATCAATACGATAGCTGTCGCGAAATAGGCAATTATAGCGTTGCGCATAGGGCCTTCTCCGGCTTCCTTTACGGTGCCTGCGCTTTGCCGGATCACCCTGTGATCCAGGCGGCGGCTTATGACGTACTATTTCGATAGCAATCAGGGGTGGTATGGCGAAAATAGCGATTGTCGGTACGGGAATTTCAGGCCTTGGGGCGGCCTATTTGCTCAATCCGGACCACCAGATCACGGTATATGAAAAGGCGTCCCGCGTTGGCGGGCATAGCCGCACGCTCACCATCGATTATGGCGGGCGCGCGATATCGGTTGATACCGGCTTCATCGTCTTCAACCAGCCCAACTATCCCAACCTGACTGCGCTGTTCGCCAAGCTGAACGTGCCTTTTCACAAAAGCGATATGAGCTTTTCGGCCTCGATCCGGGACGGCTGGCTGGAATGGTGCGGCTCCGACCTGGGGGCGCTCTTCGGACAACGCCGCAATCTGCTGCGGCCGCGATTCGTACTGTTCTTGCGGGATGTGCTGAAATTCAATTCGGGGGCGACGGTGGTGGTTGCCGATCATCCGGACCTGACGCTTGACCAGCTTATTACCCATATGAAATTGGGCGATTGGTTCCGGCGCTATTACCTGTTGCCGATGGCCGCCGCGATCTGGAGCTGCCCCTTCAATGAAATGCTGAGTTTTCCCGCGCGTAGCCTGGTCCAATTTTTTGCCAACCATCATTTGCTTTCGGCAACCGGTCAGCCGCAATGGTATACGGTAAGCGGGGGATCGCAGGAATATATCCGGCGCCTGATCGCGCCTTTTGCGCACCGTATCCGCACCCAATGCGGCGCTGCCGCCATCACCCGGGCAGACGGCAAGGTTCACATCCGGGACAGCCATGGCCATATGGAGACCTATGACGAGGTGGTTATGGCCTGTCATGGCGATGAGGCGTTGGCGCTGTTGCAGGATGTCGATCGCCGCGAACAGGCTGCGCTTGCGCCATTCCGCTACCAGAAGAACCTCGCCGTTCTTCACAGGGACGAAAGCGTCATGCCGCGACG
>Ga0302319_10003924_pt1 | contig 30786 bp, 23 predicted proteins | sample Bog_T0_2_FD_203319 | JGI IMG/M metagenome (GOLD analysis project Ga0302319, IMG submission 203319) | Peat permafrost microbial communities from Stordalen Mire near Abisko, Sweden - Bog_T0_2 | ecosystem: Environmental > Terrestrial > Soil > Wetlands > Peat | place: Sweden: Abisko, Stordalen Mire... | reverse complement strand
CACCTGGATTCTCACCAGCTACCTCGTCGCCAACGCTGTTGTCCTGCCGCTCAGCGCCTGGCTCAGCCGTTATTTCGGCCGCAAACGCTACTACATGACCTGCGTCGCGCTCTTCACCATCAGCTCTTTCCTGTGCGGCCTGGCACCGAGCCTTGGCATCCTGATTTTCTTTCGCGTGCTGCAGGGCATCGGCGGCGGCGGTCTTGCCCCCTGCGAACAGGCGATTTTGGTCGATACTTTCCCCGCCGAAAAACGCTCCGGCGCGTTTGCCCTCTACAGCATGGCCATCGTCACCGCCCCGGCCATCGGGCCGACCCTGGGCGGTTACATCACCGACCACTTCGACTGGCGCTGGTGTTTCTACATCAATGTTCCCATCGGCCTGCTCTCGCTCTTTCTGTCGAACCTCGTCGTCACCGATTCTGACCGCATGAAGCAGGAGATGAAAGAGACGCGGGAATCCGGAGCTAAAATCGATTTTGTCGGCATCATCTTCGTGGCGCTCGCCTTCGGCTGTCTCGAAGTCGTTCTCGACAAGGGCCAGCGCGACGACTGGTTCGAGTCGAATTTCATCGTCACCTTTTTCTCGATTTCCATGTTTGCCCTGGTGGCGGGCATCTGGTGGGAATTGACCGTGCACGACCCCGTGGTTGATCTCACCCTCCTGCGCGAACGCAATTTCGCGCTCTCCAATTTCTTCTACTTCATGTTCGGGTTCATCCTCATCGGCAGCACGGTGATGATTCCCCAGATGCTCCAGGGTCTTTTCGGTTACACCGCTTACCAGTCGGGCTGGGCCATCTCCCCCGCCGCCGTCGTGGTCGTCTTCATGGCGCCGCTGGTGGTGCGATTCATCTTTCCCAAGTTCGGGGCCATACCCCTCATCGCGGCCAGCTTTCTCATCCAGGCCATTGCGCTCTGGAGTTACAGCCAGCTCGATCTCCAGGCCGATTACGCCTCGCTGATCCATTGCCGCCTCATCCAGGGCTTCGGTGTTGCCTTTCTCTTCATCCCGGTCAGTGCGCTGGCCTACTCGTACCTGCCGAAGGAGCTCAACAACAAGGCCTCCAGCCTCACCAATCTTTCCCGCAACCTCGGCAGCAGCTTCGGCATCGCTTTTGTGACCACCCTGCAGGCACGACGCGAGCAAGTGCACCAGAATTTTCTCATCGAGCATCTTCCCTCCGGCAATTCGGAAGTGCTGGCCCACATCCAATCCATGAGCAACCAGTTCATCCACGGCGGCTTCACTTCCGCCGATGCCAAGCTCCACGCCGAGGCGCTGCTCGCGTTCAACATGACCAACCAGGCCAGCATCCTCGGCTTTCTCGACGTCTTCTGGATCCTGGGCTGGATTTCCGCCGCCTCGGCATTGGTCGCTCTTTTCATCCGCCCCTTCAATAGCCGCGGCGGCGCGGCGGCGGAATGATCTCCGCAACTCATCCTTGTCGCCTTAAACTCACGCCCTAAATTAATCCATGCCTGCGTCCCCGGAAACCCCGCCCTTCCAGGCTGAAGAAGCGCCCTCCCGCTTCACCACTCCCACCACGCCGCACAACACCGTGCTGGCGATTCTTTTCGCGCTCAGCTTTTCCCATCTGGTCAACGACACGCTCCAATCGCTCCTGCCCGCGATCTACCCGCTCCTGAAAACCTCCTTCGACCTGAGCTTCACCCAGATCGGCCTGATCACCCTCACCAACCAATTGACCGCTTCCATCCTGCAGCCGATGGTCGGATTCTACACCGACCGCTATCCGAAACCCTACTCGCTCGCCATCGGCATGGGCTTCACCCTCGCCGGACTGGTGTTGCTGGGTCTGGCCAGCCACTTCGCCTTGATCCTCATCGCCGCCGCGCTCGTCGGGATGGGCTCGTCGGTTTTCCATCCCGAGGCCTCGCGGGTCGCGCGCATGGCCTCGGGAGGACGTCACGGTTTCGCGCAATCGTTGTTCCAGGTCGGCGGCAATGCTGGCACATCGTTCGGTCCCCTGCTGGCGGCGCTCATCATCGTCCCCGGCGGCCGCCGCGAAGTTCTCTGGTTCACGCTCGCCGCGCTGACCGGAATCATCGTGCTGACCAAAGTCGGCCATTGGTATCGCGGCAATACTGACCGCCTTGCCCTCCCGCCTGAATCCAGCACGACGGGTTCCTCCTTCTTTTCCCGAAAGGTCATCGCCGCCCTCGCCATTCTCGTTGTGCTGGTCTTCTCAAAATATTTCTACCTCACCAGCATGACGAGCTATTACATGTTTTTCCTCACGGAGAAATTTCACTTTTCGCCCCAGTCGACAGTGCCTCAATATTTTCTCTTCATCTTCCTCTTCGCCGTGGCCGCCGGCACCATCATCGGCGGGCCCATCGGAGATCGCATCGGGCGCAAGCGCGTCATCTGGGCCTCCATCCTGGGCGTCGCGCCCTTCACCCTCCTGCTGCCCTACGCCAATCTCGTCGAATGCGGCATCCTCACCGCCATCATCGGCGTGATCCTCGCCTCCGCGTTTTCCGCCATCGTCGTCTACGCGCAGGAACTCGTCCCCGGCAACGTCGGCATGATCGCCGGATTATTCTTCGGCCTCGCTTTCGGCATGGGCGGCATCGGCTCGGCGGTCCTCGGCAAACTCGCCGACGAGACCAGCATCACGTTCGTCTTCCAGGTCTGTTCCTTCCTGCCCCTGCTCGGCATCCTCACCTGGTTTCTTCCCAACATCGAAAAGAAAAGAGCCTGAAATTAATTCGTCTTTGACCCTTGGGCTGCTGGCCTTCGAGCGCGGCTAGGGATGAAGATAGCTATTCAGCAAATTCTCCAAATACTCCTGCCGTCCGCTCTTCCGCTTCGGCTCGCCCAGCTTCTTCAAAACCAGCTTTTCAAGTTCCTTGAAACCGATCTTCCCGTGCTCAATCTCCTCACCGTAACCGGTATCAAAGCTCGCGTAGCGTTCCGCAACAAAGCTCTCCAATTTCCCCTCCGCGCGGATCTTCAAGGCCAGTTTGTAAGCCAGCGCGTAAGCATCCATCCCGCCGATGTGCGCGTAAAATAAATCTTCGAGATCGATGGAGGGCCGCCGCAGTTTCGCGTCAAAATTAAACCCGCCCGAGCCGAGTCCGCCCGCCTTTAAAATCGAAAACATCGCCAGCGTCAGCTCCTTCACGTCGGTATTAAACTGGTCCGTATCCCAGCCGAGCAGCATATCGCCCGCGTTGGCGTCGATCGATCCCAGCATCCCCGCCGCTGCGGCCACCTCGATCTCGTGATTGAACGTGTGTCCCGCCAGCGTTGCGTGGTTCGTCTCGATATTGAATTTGAAAAACTTATCCAGCTCGTAGGTGCGAAGAAACGCGATGCCGCTGGCCACATCGAAATCGTACTGGTGCTTCGTCGGCTCCTTCGGCTTCGGCTCGATCAGGAACTGCCCCTTGAATCCGATCTTCTTCGCGTAATCGACCGCCATGTGCATAAACGCCGCCAGGTGGTCCTGCTCGCGCTTCAGGTTCGTGTTGAGCAGCGTCTCATAACCCTCGCGTCCGCCCCAGAAAACATAATTCTCGCCGCCCAGTTGTTTCGTCACCTCCAGCGCCTTCTTGACCTGCGCCGCCGCGTAGGCAAAGACATGCGCATCGGGATTGGTCGCCGCCCCGCACATGTAGCGCGGATTGGAAAAAAGATTCGCCGTGCCCCAAAGCAGCTTCACGCCCGTCGCTTTTTGCAGGCTCTTCGCGTGCGCCACGATTTTGTCGAGATTGCGATTCGACTCGGCCAGCGTCCGGCCCTCGGGCGCGATATCGCGATCATGGAAGGCATAAAAGGGCGCCTGGATTTTTGTGAAAAATTCAAACGCCGCATCGAGGCGTACCTTCGCAATTGAAACCGGGTCCTTCCCTTTTTCCCAGGGACGGACAATCGTGCCGGGGCCGAAAGGATCGGAACCGGCGCCGCGGAACGAATGCCAGTAGGCGATGGAAAAACGCATCACCTCTTTCATCGTCTTGCCGCCGACCTTCTCCGCCGGGTTATAATGCTTGAAGGCAAGAGGGTTCGCGCTGCCCGATCCCTCGTAGGAAATGGTTTTGATCTTGGAAAAATGCGTTTTGGCCATGGGACAATAAGCCTGCGCCCGATTCCAGCGATTATTCAAGAGGATTGTCGATGCGACCAATGAAACAGAAAGCAACCAGCGACCCGGCACCTTTCCCTTTTCCCTTTTACTTTTTCCCTTTAACCTTCTTCCGTGATCTACCTCGGCATCGACTGCGGCACGCAAAGCACCAAAACCATCGCCCTCGACGCCGGATCAGGCCGCATCCTCGCTTCCGCCGCGCAAAGCTACGACGTCCTGCCCGGCCTTCCGCCCGGACATCTCGAACAAAATCCCCAAACCTGGGTCGATGCCGTCGATGTCACCATCCGGCAAGTCGTTGAAAAGCTTGGCGAGCGCCGCAGCGAAATTCGCGGCATCGGCGTCTCGGGCCAGCAACATGGCTTTGTCCCACTTGATCGCGACGGAAAGGTCATCCGCCCCGCCAAGCTCTGGTGCGACAACTCGACAACGGCGGAGTGCGACCTCATCCGCGCCCATTTCGGCGGGGCAAAAGCCATCATTGAAAAAGTCGGCATGGACATGCTCCCGGGATTCACCGCGCCAAAAATCCTCTGGCTGAAGCGGAACGAGCCGGAAAACTTCGCGAAGCTCGCAGCCGTGCTGCTCCCGCACGACTATCTCAATTTTCATTTCACGGGTGTTCTCCGCATGGAATACGGTGACGCCTCGGGCACGGCCCTGATGGATGTCCGCACCCGCACCTGGGCGCGCGATGTCCTCGATTATATTGACTCCGCGCTGGTCGACAAAATGCCCGCGCCCGGTTCCTCGACGATACCGGTTGGAGCGCTCCTTCCACCTCTCGCCAAACGCTGGGGTCTGCCTTCCGGCGTCGTCATCAGCGCGGGCGGGGGCGATAACATGATGGGCGCCATCGGCACCGGGAATGTCGCGCCGGGCCGCGTCACCGCCAGCCTCGGCACCTCCGGCACCATCTATGCCTACAGCGAAAAACCGGTGATCGATCCCTCCGGCGAAATCGCTGGCTTCTGCGATAGCACCGACGCCTGGCTACCGCTGGTCTGCACCATGAACGTCACCGTCGCCACCGAAGCCGCGCGAAATCTTTTCGGCTGGTCCCACGCGCAACTTGAAGAAGCCATCGGCAGCATCCCACCCGGCAGCGACGGCCTCCTCTTTCTCCCCTATCTCCAGGGGGAACGCACACCCAATCTGCCGCGCGGCACCGGCGTCTTCCACGGCCTCACTACCCGCACCATGACGCCCCCGCATCTCGCCCGCGCCACCATGGAGGGCGTCACCCTCGGCCTCGCCTATGGGCTGCACCGGATGCGGACTCTCGGCATCGCGCCCACCGAAATTCGTCTCACCGGCGGCGGCAGCAAAAGCGCCATCTGGCGGCAAATCTGCGCCGATGTCTTCGGCTGCCGCGTGGTGACCCTCGCCGAATCGGAAGGTGCCGCACTCGGTGCCGCGATCCAGGCCCTCGCCGCCGTCGAGACGACAAAATCAATCGCCGCCTGGTCCAACGAGCTCGTCCGCCTCAATCCGAACGACTCCGCCACGCCAGCCCATCCTGCCCTCTTCGATTACTCCGGCGCGATGGAAAAGCAAGTTTCCCTCACTGCCGCCCTCGCCGAACGTGGATTTCTCTAAGCTCTGTCACGTATTCCCGCCAAGGAATCAATTGCCGACTGCCGGAATTAAAATCCGATCCGGCCCTCTTTCCCCGCGTCCGAATGCTGAACACTTGTCGAAAAAAGCCACCATTTCCTGTCTCACCAGCGGCCATTTGCCTCGGAAAAAACCGATCCCGCCCACCGGAGGCCAATACCCCTCAAATCTGGCACGGTCGATGCGTATCTCGCCTCCATAGATTTTAATCCACACCTCACCAAGGATTGCCTATGCGTGTTAAAACAATTGTTGCCCTGCTTCTCATCGTTTGCCCGATGGCGAAAGCGGACACCTATTCCTCCAAATCGCATTCCACCCCGGCCTGTTCTTCGACGGTGAGCGATGCGAATTCCCCACAAGGCCGGCTCGCCCGCATCACCGCCTACTGGCCCGGCGAGGATTACTACACCACGCATAAACGGAGCGCGACCGGCATCCGCTTGCGCGACGGCTACTGTGCTGTCGATTCCAGCATCATCCCTTATGGCAGCGTCGTGAAAATACCCGGAGTCGGCAGCTACGTTGCCGTCGACACCGGCACCGCCGTCATTTCCCGCAAAGCCGCCCGCGAATCGGGCCATAATCGCGAAGAACGCAACGCCCTGGTCGTCGACCTCTATTTCGCCAGCCGCCGCGCGGGCGAGCTTTTCAGCGAAGTCGGCCCCAAGTTCGCCATGATTGCCTGGGATTCCGGCAACTCCGATCACGAGTAGGCACCTCTTAATTTACGTAATGACCCACCGATGAAACGTCTCGATGGCCTCATAGTCCGGCAGGCCGAGCGCGTCGAATAACCGGCTGGTCGCGCGCGCGGAATCCTCGGCCCGCTGGCCCGGTTCGCGGCCATCCCCGGCGAAAAACGGCGTCTGCTGCTTCTGGCTTTCGTGCTGGAAAATCGCCCGCCCCTTGCACGCCAGTTCCGAGGGACTGAGCGGCACCGCCATGTCGACCTCGTGAATCGGCCACTCCGCCCAAGCGCCGCGATAAAGCCATGCCTCACCATCCGCAAACCACGGCTCGCCAGCGCCTTGCTTGAGCGCCTGCGTCAGAATTTCCAGGCAAATCCGGTGCGTGCCGTGCGGGTCGGCCAGGTCGCCCGCCGCGTAGATTTGGTGCGGCCGGATTTCGCTCAGCAGCCGCGCGGTCAGGGTGATGTCCTCCGCGCTGACCTGCCGGTAGACCTCGCCCTCCTTTTCGTAAAAAGGCAGATCGAGAAAGTGCAGATGATCGGGATTCACCCGGCAAACGCGCGCCGCCGCCCTCGCCTCGGCGCGGCAAATTTCCGCCTTCAAAGTCCTGATCTGCCGCGCATCCGAGCGATCTTTCGGCAGCGGAACGCCACCCACCTGTTGATGAAAATCCAGGTACCTCTGCAGGACCTCGTCCCTCACGCTGCCACTGCCCGACACCTGATAGGCGATATGCACCTCGTGCCGATGCTCCGCCAGCCGCAGCAGCGTGCCCCCCATCGAAAGAACGTCATCGCCCGGGTGAGGCGAAAAAATCAGGATGCGCTTCGGATAAACCGCCGCCGATTTGCTCCGGAGCGCCCGCGGTTGCACGACGGCCACGCTTCCCTCGCCCGGCGGTTTGCCCCCCGGCCAACCCGTGATCGTATTCTGCAGTTGCCGGAAAACGCGCAGATTAATTTCGTAGGCGTTGCCGTATTGCGAAAGGAGTTCCTGCAAACTGTGGCTGTTGTAGTCCTCGTCGGTCAGCTTCAGGATGGCCTTGCCTGTCTTTTGCGCCAGCCACGTCACCGCGCGCCGCAGCATCGCGTCCGACCACGACAACCCGATCTCGTGCAGCGGTGCCACCAGCCACGGCGTCTGAAAACGCGTCAACTGGCTCGCCGCCGCCTGGTCGAGCACCATCAGGCAATTCTCGTGGTCCTGCAAATAAGTCGCCGTCACCTCGGCGTTCACTTCCCCCTCAACCGCCCGTGCCACAATCGATGCCTTATGCTCACCGAAGGCCATGATCACAACCCGGCGCGCCTGCAGGATCGTCTTCACCCCCATTGTAATCGCCGTGCGCGGCACCAGTTCCTCGCTCTGGAAATCCCTGACCGCGTCGAGCCGTGTGAGCCGGTCCAGATGAATCAAGCGCGTCGTACTGCGCCGCGACGAACCCGGCTCGTTGAACCCGATGTGCCCCGTCCGTCCAATGCCGAGAATCTGGAGATCAATTCCCCCCGCCTCGACGATCTGCTTCTCGTACCGCTCGCACGCCGCCGCCACCTCGCTTCGCGGAAGCTCGCCATTCGGGATATGGATCTGGCTTTCCGGGATGTCGAGATGATCGAACAAATGCTCACGCATGTAGCGGTGATAACTCCGCACGTGCGCCGGCGGGATCGGATAATATTCGTCGAGATTGAAGGTGATGACGTTGCGAAAGCTCAGACCCTCCTCGCGATGAATCCGGGCCAATTCCTGGTAAACAAAGATCGGCGTCGAGCCGGTCGCCAGTCCCAGCACCACCTTGAGCCCGTCGGCCTCGCGATGCCGGACCAGTTGCGCGATCTCCTGCGCGACCCGCGCCGCGGCCAGTTTCGGCTGCTCGAAAATAGCCACGGGCATGTGCTCCCATTTGGAAGTCTCCAAAGAGGAAGACGAGGCGTCCTGATACCATGAGGTATTCATCGGTTGAGGCTTGCTTTACTATACCCGGAAGCTGACGAGTACCAATTGCTTTATTCCAGCAACCTTCGGGGAAGATCGCGGGCGCCGTGCAACACCCGTACAATCGTTAGTGTGGTACTATCCGCGCGATGAAAAATCAGGTGCTTATCGAATGGCTTTTTAAACGGATAAGATCGTATCCCTGCAAGATGTACATCCTGAAAGCGTCCCAAAGGGCCAAGACCCGAATGTAAGGCGAGTGTCGCAACTGTTGCGTCAAACTCTGCGAAATAGCGCTCCGCAACTTCCGCTCCGGCATGCTTGAGATACCAAGCGTATTGCTTTTTCAAATCGGCATTGGCTCGGGGAAAAAGTAGAACCCGAAGGCTCATTCCCCGGCCTTGCACACTTGGCGGATACGTTCGAGCGTCGCAGCCGAATATTCCTCGGGCGCGCCAGCCAAGCCATCCAAAAGCGCCACCTCCAACTCAGGCGATGCATATTCTTCTCGTTGTTCCAGCGTGCGCAAAGCGTCTCGCACGACGTCGCTTGCATCAATGTAGCGACCGCTACGCACTTTTTCATGGATGAAGGCTTCGAGTTCGTTGGTCAACGCAACTTCCATTCTTTGACCTTGCCACGCAGAACGCCCCTTAACAAGTCTGGAAACATCCCGGTAGTCCGCCTACTCCGCCGCCAGGAGATCGCACGCGCCGGGCAATTGGTCTGTCTGGCCCAAGAGCAGGACGCGATCGCCCGAGAGCAGCACCACGTCGGGGCCGGGGTTGATCAGCCGTTGGCCCGCGCGCTCGATCGCCACGATACTCGCCCCGGTTTGCTGCCGCAGCGGAATCTCCCGCAACTTGCGCCCGATCATCGCGGAGCCGGTGGGAATCTCCATCGTTTCCAGCTCGGCCTCGCGGAGCAGCTCCGGCATCGGTTTCGGTTCTTCCGCCCGCAGCCGGGGCAACTCCACCAACGTTTCGTGCAGCGCGATTTCAGCCCGGCTGTAAATGCGCACCAGGATCGGGCGGAAAAGCAATGCGGCCATGGTGACAAGCAGCAATAAGGGCAGCATGCTCTCGAGCGAACCGAGGATCGACGTGCTCAGCAAAACGGTAAGAAATGTCATCACCACGAACGAGACCAGTTCAAAGACCTGCCCAATGACCATCCGCGCCGCGCCGCCGTGCTGGCCGCTGGCCGCGACCGGCACGCAGATTTCCGCAATCAACATGCTCATGGCCCGGATTTTCCGGATGCTCGCGAGGTAAATCGGCGCGGTCAGGATCATCACGCCGAGCCAGACCAGCGTTTCATGCACCTCGGGCGCGCGAATCGCCCGCGGCAGATAGCCGTCCGTCCAACTTGCGGCCCAGGCCCCGAAGGCGAAAGCGCCCACGGTCAGCAAAAGATTGACCAGCAGTTGCCAGCCCATCCGCCGCACCAGCAGCACCATCGGGCCCGGATCGCGCTGACCGAAGGAACCGATCCACGCGGTGTAGACGGACAGCGCCTGCATCATCGGCCTCGGCGCGGCCCGATCGATCCACGCCACCACCCCGTCCGTGCCCCGGATCAAGTAAGGCGTCACCAGCGTCGTGATGACCGACACGGCCACGGCGACGGGATAAAGAAAATCTTTCGTGACTCCCAGCGACAGCCCGAGCGTTGCGATGATGAAGGAGAACTCGCCGATCTGCGCCAGACCCATCCCGACACAGAGCGAAGTCCGCAGGTCCCTGCCACCGATAAAAACGCCGAAGCTGCAGGTCGTCACCTTGCCCACGATGACCAAAAGCGAGAGGATCACAATCGGCCACGCATATTGCAGCAACATTTTCGGATCGATCAACATGCCAATCGTGACGAAAAATATCGCGCTGAACATGTCACGCACCGGTGCGGTCAAGTCCTCGATCTTGTGAATCTGCCGCGCCTCCGCGATCACCGCCCCGATCAAAAACGCCCCCAGCGCCACTGAATAGCCCACCTCGTAGGCAAACAGCGCCACCCCAAAACAAAGACCCAGCGCGGCGACCAGCAGCATCTCGTCGCTCTTGAATTTTGCGATGTAATTAAAAAGCCGCGGCACGCCGATGAACCCGATCACCAGCACCATCGCGAAAAAAACGGCCAGTTTGACGACTTCGACCCCGACCTGGCCGGCATGCAGCGATCCGGTCCGCGCAAAACCCGAAAGCAGCGCCAGCAGGATAATCGCCAGGATGTCCTCGATGACCAGAATGCCGAAAATCACTTCCGCAAAGGCCTCCCTCGATTTTCCCTGTTCCGCCAGCGCCTTCACGATGATCGTGGTCGATGAAATCGAAAGCATCGCCCCGAGGAAAACGCTGTCCATCGTGCTCCAGCCGAACGCCCGCCCCACCTCGTAGCCCAGCCAGATCATCAGGGCGATTTCCAGCAACGCCGCGACAAAAGCCGACAGCCCCACCCGCGTCAGCTTGCGCAGGCTGAATTCCATTCCGAGCGAAAACATCAGCAGCACCACGCCCATCTCACCCAGCGTCTTCACCGCCTCCTCGTCCTTCACCAAAGTGAACGGCGGCGTGTGCGGGCCGATGATAAAACCGGCCACGATATACCCGAGCGCGACGGGTTGCTTCAACTGATGGCACAGGATCGTCGTGATCCCCGCGACGAGCATGACCACCGCGAGATCGTGAAGCAGTTCGATACCGTGCATCGCGAGAAATCTAGCCGCACGCCGAAAACACCGCACTCGAAAAAAGCGGCTTCAGGAAGAAGCAATCAACGCAGCCCAAATCGTCCCGCCCGAAGTCCTGCGTGGGATAAATCCTCATCCAACTCAGGCCAGTGCAGACCAAATGAGCCGATCTCGATATGATTCAATTTCGCTCCGGGCTGCCCGCGTAACCTTCGGTTGACGGCAATCGGAAAACGGACTTCCACACCATCGGCATACCGGACAACTATATGTCCTTCTTCATATGCCGCACGAATGCAAATCGGGAGATCAAAAACCGCACTCATACTTATACCTTAAAATGACTTAATCCCGCACTAAACGACCGCCTACTCCCCCTTGCGCGGAAACAACTCGCGGACCAATTTCTGGATCGCTGCCGTCGTCGCCTGGCACCGCTCCGCCGCGCTCTGGATGCTCTTGGCAAATTTCTTCCCCCGCGAATCCTCCGGCATTTCATTCACCAGCAGGTAGGCATAGCCGAGCAGCGGCGTCAGGTGATTATTCATGTCGTGGAGTTGTTTGCGCAAGGTCTGGCCGGGACTTCCCTCGCCTTCCCCCGCCCGCAGCAACGCCTCGGCCAGGCTCCAATCGGCTGGCGTCGTGACCTTCAAATTAATGCCGTGATAGAGAACAATCCGCACCGGATGCCCTGCTTTTTCCACCACCGCCGTGTCATCCGTAAAAACTTCGCCGCTCTTCAACGCGGCCTGGTAGGCATCGCGCAAAAGCTTCGTGCGGAAAATCTGCGGCGTCTGCACCGTCCACAATCGCGAACGGTCCACTGTCTTCACGACCAGGCCATCCTCCGCCACTTCCTTCAAGCTGTCACTGCACGGCGCGCCGCACACCGCCGCATCCGACAACTTGGCCGCAGCCAGCACGGTATCGATCAACTCCTTCGTCACAAAGGGTCGCGCCGCATCGTGCACCATCACAAACTCCGAGGAGGCCGAGACTGCCTTTAATCCGGCCTGCACCGAATCCTGCCTCTGCGCACCGCCAAAAACGACCCGGATATTCCCCTGCCCGCGCAACGGCGATATCGTCGCCTCCATCTCCGCCTCACTGCCCGGCCGGATGACGAGAATAATTTCTTCCGGCAACTCCGTCTGCAACAACCGCTCCAGCGTATGCACGAGAAGCGGCTGCCCGCCCAAAGGGGTCATCAGCTTGTCGAAGCCCATTCGCTGGCTGCGACCCGCCGCCACGACCACCGCGCTCAAAGGTTCGCTCATTTATTCTTCTTTCTGGAACCGTCCCCGTCGTTTTTGCCCGCGTCGTTGTCCGTCGTGTCGTCGTGATAGAAAATCGGCCCATGCGCTTTCAGATTTGCGATGAACGCCGCCAGGTTGTTGCCAACCTGCTTGTCATTGATCAGCCGTCCGAGCACACCCTGGCCCGTCTTCGCCTCCGCCAGCAAGTCATTCGCGTTCGTGATCATGCTGTCGCCATTGTCGACCATATGCCGCAGCTTCGTGATGGTCTCCTTCAAGTCATCCGTGCTCGTGCCCGAAAGCACGTCCGTGTTGAGCCGCGTAATCATGTCATCCAACTGCGCCGCGATATGGTTGGCCCGGTCGATCAGCGGTTTCGAGGATTTCATCATGTCGTTTATCCCCGGCTCCGTTGTACCGTCGATGATGGTGCCATCCTCCACATAGGGCTTCTTGTCGGCTTCCGCCGTTCCCGCCGGATAGGCTATCGGCTCCACAATCACGAACCTGTCCCCGAGCAACCCCGAGCTGCCGATTTCATAGATCGATCCCTCACGGATGCCCACATTCTTGTCGATCTTCAGGTGGACCTCCACCGATTGCGAATCGGGAATATAGAGAGGATCCGAAGTCACCTTGCCAATCACCGCACCCGCCAGATAGACATCCGATCCCTTCAGCAACCCGCTCGCGTCGGAAAATTTCACCGTCAATTTGTACGTCGGCTTGAAAAGATCCGGCACCTCTCCAAAAATGATGATCAACGTGCAGATCAGCCCGATCCCCAGCAGCAGGAAGATGCCGACCTTCGTTTCGAGATTCGCGTTTTGTTTCATAACTTTGCCTTCTTAGAATATAGCATCACTGACATCGGAAATACCGTTCACAAAACGATGCACGATCGGGTCCTTCGACTCGAGCACCACCTTCGGTTCGTCCACGCAATAAATACGCCCCTCGTGCAGCATGGCGATCCGGTCGCCCACTTCCCGGGCGCTCACCATGTCATGCGTTACGATTACGGAGGTCATTTTGAGTTCTTCCCCGAGGCGAATCATCAGCTTATTGATGCTGTCGGACACCACCGGGTCAAGCCCCGAGGTCGGCTCATCGTATAGCATCAGCGCCGGTTTGGCGATAGCGGCCCGCGCCAGGGCCACCCGCTTGCGCATCCCCCCACTCAGCTCCGACGGCCATTTCTGCTCCTGCCTCGGCAAATCGACGATCTTCAGAGCCCGCTCCACCTCCGACTGGATAACCTTCTCACTGATCCCGCCCTTTTCCCGCAACGGAAACGCGACGTTTTCGCCCACCGAGAGCGAATCAAACAGCGCCCCGTTCTGAAACAGCATCCCCGTCTCCTTGCGCACCACCACGAGCTGCTCCTCGTTCATCTGCGCCAGGTTGTGCTCGCGAAACCAGACCTCGCCCGCGTCCGGCTGCATCAGCGCAATAATGTGCTTAAGCAAAACGCTCTTCCCGCCCCCGCTGCGGCCGATGATGACCATCCTCTCGCCCTCGCGAATCTCCAGGTCCACGCCGCGCAACACCTTTTGGCGGCCTAACTTCTTTTCCACGCCGACGAGTCGGACCAGGGGCGCGGCTTGAGTTTCAGGTGATGACATGGGCGCGCAAAATCAAAAAATGGCGTTAAGCAGGAAGGTGAAGAAAAAATTCGCGATCAGCACAACGATAAAGGCATCGACCACCGATTCCGTCGTCGCCAGCCCGACCCCCTCCGCCCCCTGCGAGGCATTCAGCCCCTTGTGACAACCCACCAGCAAAATAATCAGCCCGAAGAAAAAGCCCTTCACCACCCCGATCCAGATGTCCTTGTCGTGCGTGAATTTCTCCGTGTTGTTCCAATAATAAACCCCCGGTACCGCCAAAACGTGCACCGCCACGAAATACCCCGCCCCCACGCCGCAGGTGATCGCCAGGCCCACCAAAATCGGCAGCGAAATCATCATGCCCAGAAAGCGGGGCACGATCAGGTATTCCGTCGGATAAACCGCCAGCGATCGCAACGCATCGATCTGCTCCGTGATCTTCATCGTCGCGAGTTCCGCCGCCATCGCCGAGCCGACCCGACCCGCGATCATCAGCGCGCACAAAACCGGCCCAAGCTCGCGGCACATCGCAATCGCCACCACCGGCCCCACCGCCGAACTCATCCCCAGCGCCCGGAACTGGAACTCACATTGCGCCGCAAACACCGCGCCGATGAATCCACCCGTGATAATCACCACCGGAACCGACTTCGCCCCGATGAAATCGATCTGCCGCGCCAGCAGATTGAACCGGATCGGATACCGCACCAGGCACCGCATGATGTCCCAAAAAAGGAAGACAATCTGCCCCGCCATTTGCAGCATTCCAATGAATCGGGCGCCCAATTCCTGCGCATACCTGGTCATCCTGAAACGCTAGCGCGACCCCGCACAGTGACAAGGAGTTCTATGCGCCGCACCCGCAGCTTTCAGCGGTAGCCGCCGCTGTCCCAGCGGCGGTGCCTTGCCCTCGCGAAACTCCATATCGCGCATTCTTCCCCTCGTTCCCAAACTACTGCACCCTCCCCGCGCTCAGGAAGACAATCAGCCGGGTATCGCTCCCCTCCGCCCCGGCAGGAGGATTTGTCGACCCAGCCTGAAGCGAAGCCAGTGCCCGGGACTCGTGTTGAATTCCCGGAATCAACATCCCCTTGAACTGATTCTCCTTCTCGAACTCCTCAAAAATATAGCTTTGTGTCGTGGAAAAAGTTGGACTCCCCACGCGCGTGTCCGAATCGCCGTTGAACGTAAAGCCCTCAAAATCGGTCAGCGTCAGATTTCCCGACAACTCAATCTTCCCCTTCTGCTCCGTGGGCGTGAGATCGGCTTTTATCCCACAATCGCGTGTGTCGAAATCGGTGGGAGTAAACTTGCCATCTTTGTCCTTCTCAAAGCTCAGCGGGAAAGGCAGTTCCCGCGTGATCTCCACCGTTGCCTTCTCCCCCGGATCGGTCTCCACGCTCGGGGCCGACAGCACATTCACGCCCGTCAAGTTATTCAAATATCCGATGTCGGCACTCTTCACCGCCATCTCAACCTTCTCCTTATTTGCCAGATAAACGTCTTTTTTAATCTCAGCCACGATAAGTCGAATTTTAATATGGTCGCCCGGCCTCTTGCCTTGGGCTCCCACCTCAGTCGAAGCAGCCGAACCTGTGGACATCACCTCCAGATCCCTTTGCGCAAGCGGTTTGGAAGGACCTGCCATTTCCGTCGCCTTTGTTTTTGTCAAACCCGCCACGGAAAGAACGCCGAGAATAACCATACCCGGCACCGACCACCCGTACGCACCGCGCGTAAACCGCGCAATCAGCGAAAATCGCCGCTTGAACTGGTCCTTGTCCTCCAGGATGCCCACCAGCGTCGGCAGCGAATGCCTCTGGTTGAAATGCTCCAGCAGCTTGATCAGCATCAGCCCGTAGCGTTCCTTCTCGTCCTCACCCGTGCGCGAAAGCACCAGCGCATCCGTCGCCGGCTCGCGATCAATCCTCATCCGGCGAAACGCGTACCACAGCACCGGGTTGAACCAGTGGAGAATTTGCAGCAGCGCGATCAGCGCCTGCACCATCACATCGCCGCGCTTGAGATGCGCCAGTTCGTGCAGGAAAATGAATCGCAGTTCACGCGCATCAAATTTTTCCCGTACCTCGTCGGGCAAAAGCAGCGTCGGCGTAAAAAGCCCCATGATCGCCGGACTCTGCACCCGCCCGTTTTCAATCAGCCGGATCGCGCGACGCACGCCCAGCTCCGCCTTGGCCTCGGCCAATAACCGCAATAATTCGGGATCGGTAATCTCCGGCGAATCGGCCACCTGCCGCGCAAATCGCCGGTTCACCATCCACGTGAGCAAAAGTAAAGCCATCGCCCCCGCCAGCCAGATGACCGCGAGCAGCGAATAAAAAGAGAAAGGGCGGCTTGGCTCCGTGACCTCCAGCGGAATGCTCGGCGCGGGAAGAGACAGCGCGGAAACAAATAGCGGCTCGGTCACCGAAACCTCCAGGGCGGTGGGCGGCTTCGGCACGAATTGGAACAGGCTCAGCGCGCTTTCGGGCTGCACCGGCAAAACCAGTCGCAACAGCACCAACAGCCAAAGCGTATGGCGCCACCGCGGATTCAGTTTTGAACCCAATATCCGCTGGATCAAAAGCACAAACACCGCCAGCAGCGATGCCTGCCAAGAGGCCGCCACCAGCCAGCCAAAGACCTCTTCCAGTTCCGGCACAAACGACGTGATCATTTTTTCTCCTTGTCCCGCAAAATGCGCCTAAGCTCCGCAATCTCATCGGACGACAGATTGGCCTCCTGCATCAAGTGCAAAAGCAGTGGATGCGCCGTACCGCCAAACACCCGCTCCAAAAACGACTCGCTCTCGCCCCGCACGCATTGCTCGCGGCTCACCGCCGGCTCGTAATAATAAACCTTCCCCTCGGCTCGATACTTCAGCGCCTTCTTGCCAATCAGCCGCCTCAGCATCGTCCGGATCGTCTGGTCCTGCCACTGCTTGTGCGCCGTGAGCTGCTGCACCACCTCCAGCGCCGTCACCGGATGCTTCCGCCAGACCACCTCCATCACCACCCATTCCGCCTCCGAGATTTTCGGAATCTTCGTCATGCCCCCACGTCTACTACATTTGTACGCGATTAGTCAACTACAATCGTACGATATACCACTAAATCCCCTCTATCGGCAAAATCTCTTCGGAAAATAGGCTTCCTTGTCTTTTTAAGCAGCCAACCATCTACAGGCGGACGGGTACGTGGTGCGCCGCCAGGTAGGCCTTCACTTCCCCGATGGCAAACCGGCCAAAGTGGAAGACGCTCGCCGCCAGGACGGCGTCGGCTTTCCCCTGTTCCAGCACGGCGGTGAAGTGGCTCAACTCCCACGCGCCTCCGCTGGCCACCACCGGCACCGGCACCAGCTCGCTGATCTGTCGGGTGATCTCCAAGTCGTAGCCGGTCTGCATCCCGTCCGAGTCGATGCTGTTGAGCACGATCTCCCCCGCGCCCAGCGCCACGGCTTTTTGCGCCCACGCGCGGGCTTCCCACGCGGTTCGCTCGCGTCCGCCCCGAGAGAAGACCGACCATTCGCCGGGCGCCGTTTTCTTGGCGTCGATCGAAACGACCATGCATTGGTTGCCAAAAGCCGCCGCGCCCTCGGCGATGATTTCGGGCCGGGCCAATGCAGCGGAGTTGAGACTGATCTTGTCCGCGCCCGCCCGCAGCAGCGTCCGCATATCCTCGACCGAGCGGACGCCTCCGCCCACGGTCAGCGGCATGAAACAACGGTCCGCCGTGCGCTCGATGACATCGATGATCGATTTGCGCCCCTCGGACGACGCGGTAATGTCGAAGAAGACCAACTCATCGGCACCCTGGTCATTGTAGCGGATGGCCAGCTCGACCGGGTCGCCGACGTTGCGCAGCCCGTTTTCCTCCGCCCGCCCAAATTGCTGCCCGCGCGTGACCAGCCCGTTGTGGACGTCGAGACAGGGAATGACACGTTTCGCGAGCATCGTTTGAACCTAAAGCGAGGGAAGCTTGCTGACAAGTTGATCGACCTGCTCCTCGACCGTCTCGCCCTTGATGGCGCGGTCCACCCGCATCAGCACCTCGGCATAGGGAAGGATCGCCATCACATCGATTTTCCAGGCGCCGTCCTCCTTGACGAAAGGAAGCAGCAGCGCCGTCAGCGATCCCTGATAATAGACTTCCGCACTGGCCCGATTGCCATTGATGGTCACGCGACCGAGAGTCACATCCTGGACTTCGTGTGGATTCAAAAGATGCCGGTCCGAAATCCGCTGCACCAAGGTAGCCAGCGTCAAATTGGAACGCAAATCGGCAGGCACCTTTTTTTCCAGCGCCATGCGCAGGAGCATATCGACCGCCGGTGACTGGCTCACGGCGGCGCTGGCGGACAGCGGCGACTTGCCCGCGTCGGAATTGAGCGAATGCAGGTAATCATCGACATGGTGCGGAATGTAGCCCATGGCCCCGTCAATCTGCTGGCTGATCATGGCGCTCTTCCAAGACTCAAAAGCGCGCTTTACCTGGCCCTGTTCGTTCGTCTCAATGAGATGCCCGCACGACGACATCCCGATAACGACCAAGCCGCTGGCGATCCAGGCGAGCATCAGACGGTTGATTCCAAGATAACGCCCCATAGGTGAACCTGACAATGGTCGCGAAAGAACCCCTGAGCAAGCCTCGGGGCGTCAACCGGCAAGATTAAAACATCGTGCGCGGCACGGTAATCTGGTCGCCCGGATAAACGGCCGGATCGGCCCCGGGACTCTGCGCCGCACTAACACAATCGACGGTAAACCGCTGCGATCCGCGAATGAGGCTTACCGCGTGCTTGTTGGCATATTCCGTAAAGCCGCCGCACGAATTGATCGAACTCATGACGGTCGAGTCGGCGGAATAGACGATCCGCGACGGGCTGCGAACTTCGCCGCCGACATTGACGTATCGTTCTTCCGCCAGGACCGTAACCACCGGGTTGGTATAAATTTTCTGGCTTTTATAGGCCTCGGTCAGCTCGGAGGCCAATTGCGCCACATTCTGCCCGGCGGCGTGGAACGACTGTGTGAGGAGAGGCACGGTGATGTCTCCCGAGGACGGGATCTGATATTCGTGAATCCAGCCCTCATCCGGCACGCCCGCCAACTGAATGGTAATTTTATCACCGATCCGCATGACATCGGCGCGGGGCATTGATGTAGTCAGCGGTTCAGACGGGGCGGAGGAGTCGGTGGTGCCACAACCAGTTAAAAGGACGCAAACCAAAAAAGCGCCAAACGAAACAAGTGTCTTCATGGGTAAGTTTAAAATTCCTCGCTATCTAGATCTGCCTTGCGCGTCGCGACCGGCACATGCTTGCCGTTGCCATTCGTGTCATCCTTGCGTTTCTTGGTGCGCTCCGTCTTGCTATAATAATTTCCATAGCTGCTGTAGTAGTAATAAGAATCATCGCTCTTGACCGCCACGCAGTTAAGCACCATCCCCACGCAATTTCCATGCACTTCTTCGATGGCCCGTTTGGCGCGGAGGGAGATTTCGCGCGGATAGCGGCGATGCTGGATCACCAAAATGACATAGTCAACCTCGCGCGCGATAATGGAGCCGTCGCTGATTCCGAGCACCGGTGGCGCATCGATCAGGACCAGGTCATAGCGCTGCTTGAGGTCATCCAGCATCAGCCGGATTTTATCCCCGGCCAGCACACCGATTTCGGACATGGGCATGTTACCGGCGGTCAGAACCTGCAACTTGGGGATAAGGGTCCTCTGGACAAAGGCCACTGCTTCCCCTTCGCCGCGGAGATAATTACTCAATCCGCGCTCGTTCGAAACCCCCAACAGATCGTGCAGGGTGGGACGGCGAAGATCGCAATCAATCAGAATCACCGATTGGCCCGCCTGGGCGCAGACCACGGCCAGATTATAGATGGTGGTCGATTTGCCTTCGCCGGGACCGCCGCTTAACATCGACAGGGAAGGCCCGATACCGTTCTGGACTTTGAGATCGAGCTTGGCGCGGAGAATACGGTAGCCTTCCGCATGCGGTAATCGACCCGTATCCTGGATCAACGGCATGGGGCCGCCTTTATTGGGTATGACCGTTAAAACCGGCAGGCCCAATAGCGTTTCAGCGTCGGCCATGGTCTTGACACTGGTGTCGAGGTATTCGATGAGAAACGCGACGCCGATGCCCACGAAGAGACCGGCAACCACGCTGACCGCCATATCCAGCGGCTTTTTAGGCAGGGAGGGGTATTCCGGCGGCTGGGCGCGGGAAATAATTGTCACCGGGCTTTCCTGGAGCGGGTAATCGGCTTCATTCTCTTTTAGGCGGACAGTAAGGACATCGAGCAGACTTTGCTGCTGTTCGAGCTGCCGCTGGGCCTCGCGGAACGGTACCAGCGCACTCGTCGTCTCGCGACGGACCTTTTCGGTCAGATCATCCACCTGTTTCTGGAGGAGATCGACACGGGATTTAGCCATGTCGGTGTCAACTTTCATGGCGTTGCGAAGCCCGGCAATCAGATCGGTGATTTGCTGTTGCTTGGCGGCGACTTCCGCCCGCATCGAGACGATCCGAGGGTGATTTTCCTCAAAGCCATCCTTCAGCAAATTGATGATGTCGGTGTTTTCCTTCTCCACATCGGCGCGCAGGGCGGCGATATCCTGCTGCTGGCGGCCCAGGCCGTCGAGCGTGCTGATAAATTGATCATCCGGCAGGTTGATCACGCTCTGGAGCAAAACTTTGCGGGCGTCGTAATCCTCCTGGGACTGGAGTAAATCGCGCTTGCGCGACTCGAGATCCGTCTCAAGTTGATTCGTGGCGTTCCCGCCAGTGGGATCGGCTACTTCGATGCCTTTATCGCCGAGGTCACTGCGCATCTTTTCCACAAGCGCCCTCTTCTCATCGACCACCTTCTCCTGCTGGGTGATTTGATCGCGTAGCGTATCGATACCCTGCTTGCTCCGGTCGCCAGCCTCAGAATCGCGCATTGCCTTGTACCGATCGGCCAGGGCATTGGCGATTTGCGCGCATTCCTCAGGCACCTCGTCCGACACCTCGATCTTGATAATGTTGGTCCCTCTCGTGAAATCGAGTTTCAAGATGCCGGTCATGTACCCCAGGGCATCCTGATCCGGGAGGGTCTCCATGTTGGATTTAAAAACCCGTTTGGCCCAAATTTTATCGAGACCGTTATCCTTGATGATGGGTAAAAGGACATCCGGGGATTGCATGATTTCAAACTCAGCCTGGAACTGGGTTGAATCAAAGCCCTCGTCAATTTTATTATTGAAGATGCCGGGAGCGACCATGACGCCGCGGGGATGAATCTGAATTTCGGCCGTAGCGGTGTAAATTTTTGGCAATACGTAGTTTGTGACGTAGTAGCCGCTCATGACCGTCAAGGCGAAAATCGTGAAGATTACCCACAACCGGTTGCGGATGATCTTAAAGTATTCGTGAAAATGAAGTATCTGGTCGCTATTGTCAGCCATAAGAAAAAAAGTTGATGCGATAGTTTAACTTAAGAGCATATCATTCCCAAGATACAACATCAATATGTACCACGCACTCCCAAATAGACTTGGTCTCGGTTATAGGCATTTAGGCTGTTATCGGATGAAACTCCCGTAATAGTAACGCCGCCATCAAAATTTAGATAATTATTATATTGAAATGTTACACCCGAATCGATCCCATAGTCGTCTTCACTATAACTTGTTGCAGATGAACCACCAACAGAGAGGCCGGAGGAAATATCAGCAATCGTGAAGGTGCCTTGCAGATGGGTTGAGACCCGGGGCGTTATCTCGTAGGAAAAATTTGCGGTAAATCGATCCGAGTTTTGTCCATTGGCGCCGATTTGATCGGTGGGGGTGACCTCGTGGGCGTAGTCAAAATCAAGGGAGCTTCGAGCTCCCAGCTTCCACGTCATCGATAGGTCCCCGTAAGGTGCAAGTTGGGCCGATTGGGAAGATTGTGCAACTTGGGTATAAGATGCGCCTAAACGCCCGCTAAAGGTAAGCGAAGGCAGGCTTTGCCATTGGGCGCCGACAAATCCCGTGTAACTGATGTATCCGCGGTCGGAATGGCTATAGTCAATGTCATCGACCGTACCGCCCACGTTCAAGCTGATTTTCGGCAGAATGGCAAAATTGAAACTTTGCGTCCCCGTATTCTCGACACTGTCCTGCAGCTGGCCGATGATACTATTGTTGTAATGGACGACGGTGTTGTTATAGCTGCTCGACGTGCTGAAAATAGGCGTCCATTGCGCCGTCCCCGAAAGCGACAAGAGATTCGAGACGTAGGCGCCGTTGCTATAATTTGTGCCCGTGCTTTGAAAGATGTTCGGCTCCGTGTAATAGCGGAAATCGTCGGCTGCACTGACCGTGAACCGTTCCGAAAAGGTGTGCGTGTACTGTCCGTCAAATTCATGGGTATATTGGACAGAGGGACTACTGCTATTGGAGCCACCACCACCCGCACTGTAGTAGGTGAGGTTGAAGGTATAACGAGCGGTAAGATTGTTGTCACCGATGGGAAAAGTGACGAGCACGCTGGGCGATAATGAGGTTTCCAAGGCCGATACCTTGCCTCCTGACGCGCTGGTGTTGACGTTATCGTCGTAAGTTTCACGCAACTCGGCCGTGATCGTATAAAATTTACGGTTGAGGATGCCACCCGAGCCAACTGGTGCATTCGCCGGGACATTGGCACTCGTGGCCGGTACCGCCAGCAGGGCCGGAGTCTGCCCCGAGGCATTCGTATCGGGCCCAAAGGCAGCCTGGTTGCCCGGTCCCCTATAATTTGTTTGTCCCTCGACCATACGGCAACTCAATAGAAGGCAGAGAGTTATTATGCCGCAATTAAAGCGAGGCCGTGACATAGTGGCCAATAATCAAAGCGGCTTTTGGCAGGCCTTGCAAGGCTCTTTATTCACCGCTGTTACGAATCGCTAACATTGATTTTTACACTTTTCACAGAAAAAATTAGTCTCGTGGCGAAAAGAATTGCTCCACGCCCGACATCAGGTTAGTCACTAGGTTGGTCGCCCTATGATTCAATCTTTCGTTTTCAACGACGGCAAACTCGTGGCCAGCAACCTCGACAGCGATGCGCTGCGACTCGTGCGCGCGGACAAGGGCCTGCTCATCTGGGTCAATTTATTCTCCCCCACGCCCGAGGAAGCAACCAAGATCCTCGAGGATGTTTTCTCCTTTCACCCTCTCGCGATTGAGGATTGTCTCTCCGTCAGCCGTTACCCCAAGATCGAGGACTACGAGGATTATCTCTTCCTCGTCATGCACGCGGTCGCCTTCAACAAGGAAGAGCAGTTCCGCACGACCGAACTCGACTTCTTCATCGGCAAATCCTTTCTCGTCACCCACCACTCGGAGCCCCTGGCCACCGTCACCAGCACGATCGAACGCATCCAAAAAAATCCGGCCTCGATCACACGCGGCATGGATCGCCTGGCCCACTTCCTTCTCGATACCATGGTCGACGCCTACCAGCCGGTGCTCAACGACCTCACCGCCGAAATCGGCAATCTCGAAGACAGCGTCTTTCTCTCCCGCGATCCCGAGCCGACGGTGATCCGCGAATTTCGCGGGCGCAAAAAGGAGCTCTCCGATCTGCAGCAGATCGTCCGCCCCCAACGCGACGTGGTCAACCGGCTGGCGCGGGGCGAATTCAAATTGATCCGGCCCATTCTCCTTCCCTATTTTCGCGATCTGCTCGGCAACCTGAACCGCATTGAGACCAGCGCCGCGACGCTCCACGATCAGCTCTACATGACGCTCGACGTGTTCCTCAACAAGGCCTCCTACGAAACCAACGAGGTCGTCAAGGTCTTGACCATCCTGACCGCCGTGACCACCCCCTCGCTGCTGATCGGCACCTGGTACGGCATGAATTTGAAGATGCCTGAGTATCAAGTGGCCTACGCCTACCCCATCGCCATCGTCGCCGACATCCTTAGCACCGTCGGTCTCGTTGCGTGGCTGCGATACAAGCGTTGGATCTAACCGGCACGCTCGTCCCCCTGCGCGGGATTCCCTCGGGTCAGAACGAGGCGAAAATTCAAAGCTGCCCGTGCCTGTTCCGTTTTCGTCCCCAGGAAAACTCCAATCAGCGCATTGCGGCCCAAAGTCAATTTGAAGGCGGCGGTGGCGCTTTGCGCGGCACCGAGTAGTCGGCCAAGGCTGCTTTGGTGTCCGCGATGGCCTGCTTGATGTAACGCACAGTAAGATGTTGCGGATCGCCATGGGCCTCCTCATCGATGGCGAATCGGACATACTTGATGGCGCGGGCGTGAAAACCAGATTTTGAGTCGTATGAAATTTGCAGAAGTTTCAGCGCGCTTTCAAGATGATCGCTGATCTTGGCCTGGCCATCGTCCCTCCCGACGAGGTCAGCTTCCTTGAGTGCTGCCTCCAGATGGTCCAGGGCGCTCACCACGCGGGGAAAGCCCGCATGCGCGTTGTAAGGAAGCGCAATAAAAAATCCGATGAGAACGAAAACGGCCAGGTAAAAGTCGCGATTGGTTTTCATGGGGATGGAAACGATGCCATGGCGCGCGCTGAGGCCAATTTACCCCTTACTTCGTCTCGGCGTACGATGGCGGTTCTTCGTAAGGATTGACGCAACAATGTGGAAATCCTATGTCCAGCATGACAGCGCGTCAAGTCATCCACGAACTTGGGCTTGTCTTCAGCTTGTCTTCAAATAGGACGCAGCCTGCCGGATGGCGACGCCTCCCGCGACAAAAAGCAGCTTCACTTCCAGTTGCCCCCGTCTCTAGTCTGGCACAAACTCTTTCTGCTGTGAAAAATACGTTCCTGGACAAGCTCCTCAACCGGATCGACCGCGTCGGTCAGGGTGACCTGCAGGCTTATCTGCAACGCCTGAACAATGAGAAGGGCTTTTTTGAAACGATCTTCAATACGCTGCAGGAGGGCATCGTCGTCGTCGACTCCCATGGCCGGATTCTTTACCTCAATCATGCCGTGACCACGCTGCTGGGGATCGACCCGGCCAAGGCGATGGGCACGCCGATCTCCCATCACTTGAAGGAACTCGACTGGCCCAAAATCCTCGCCGAGGGCCGCGTGGTCAACCGCGACCTCGAGGTTTTTTATCCCCAGCCGCGCTACCTGAATTTCTACCTCGTCCCGCTCGAAGACAAGGACACGTCGCTCATGGGCTTTGCGATCATTTTCCACGACCTGACCGCGCGCCGCGCCCAGGCCCGCGAGGCCATCGAATCGGAAAAACTCAACGCCGTCACCCTCCTCGCCGCCGGGGTCGCCCACGAGCTGGGCAACCCGCTCAACTCGCTCAACATCCACCTCCAGCTCCTCGAACGCGATCTCCGCCTGCGCAAGGGCGACAAGGGCGAGTCGGATGACGACCTGCTCGAATCGGTGCGGATCGCGCGGAGCGAAGTCGGGCGCCTGGATACGATCATCAGTCAATTCCTCGGCGCCGTCCGCCCGGCCCATGCCGTCCGCACCATGGTCAGCATCAACACCGTCGTGCGCGAATCGCTGGCCTTTCTTCAACCCGAGATCAAGGACCGCGACGTGATTGTGCAGGAGGAACTCGCCGAGGCTTTGCCACTCATTCCCGCCAATGTGGACCAGCTCAAGCAGGCCTTTTACAATTTGATTAAAAATGCCGTGCAAGCCCTCACCCACGGCGGCATCCTGCGGGTCACGACATCGCGTTCCGACACCCATTTGCAGATTTCCTTCGAGGACAATGGCACCGGAATCTCGGTCGAGGACATGGCGCACATTACCGAACCCTACTTCACCCGCAAAAAAAACGGCACCGGCCTGGGACTTTTCATCGTCCAGCGGATTCTTCACGAACACGGCGGCCATCTCGAACTGCTCAGCGAACCGGGCCGAGGCACGACCGCGCGGATTCTGCTGCCCCTGGCCGAACGGCGCGTGCGGCTCCTCGGCCCGGGCGATGAACCAACCCACTCCCCGCCTGCCGATAAAAGGGAGGCATCATGATCAGGACCTGCCTTTATGGCCCGGAGGGCCCTTGGATATTAGCCGGTGGCGCCAGCCACCGGGGTTGCACAACCAAAGAATCAGCCCCGGAGGGGCGTTGGAAGCTCGGCGAGGTTTGTTCATCTGCCGCCCCTCCAGGGCGGGTCGTCTTACTGGTAAAAACCGGTGGCTTGCGCCACCGGCTAATTTCTTGCCGGCCTTTCAGGCCTCAAAACACACGCCAAGTATGACCCCTGTCCAAGACAACCTGCCCACCCTCCTCGTGGTCGAGGACGAAAAGAACACCCGCGACGGCCTTCGCCGCTATTTCGCCGGCAAGTTCGACATCTACCTCGCCCCCGATGTGGCGACCGCGATGAACGTGCTGGAAGTACAGCCGGTCGATGTCCTCCTCACCGACCTGCGCCTGATGGGCGGCACCGAGGGCCTCGACCTGCTGACCCGCGCACAATCGATCCCCCATCCGCCCGTCTCCATCCTGATGACCGCCTACGGCTCGGAAAAAGTGGCCGTGCAAGCGATGAAACGGGGCGCCTACGATTACATCACCAAGCCGCTCGACCTCGAAAAACTCGAGGCGGTCCTGACCCGCGCGCTCCACTCGCGCAAGGTCGAAACGGAGAACCGGCAGTTGCGCGAGGAACTCGACAAAAAGTTCGGGCTGGAAAAGCTCATCGGCAATGCGCCTGCGATGGTCGAAATTTACGACCGCATCCGGCAGGTCGCGCCCACCCGCGCCACCGTGCTGATCGAGGGAGAGAGCGGCACGGGCAAGGAACTGGTGGCCCAGTCGCTGCACATGCTCAGCCCGCGAAAAGGCGCGCGTTTTGTGGCCGTCCATTGCGCGGCGCTTTCGCCCCAACTGCTCGAAAGCGAGCTCTTCGGCCATGAAAAGGGCGCTTTCACCGGAGCCTCCGAACGGCGCATGGGCCGCTTCGAGGAGGCCAATCACGGCACCATTTTTCTCGATGAAATCGGCGAGATTGATGCGGCGACGCAGGTCAAGTTATTGCGCGCACTCGGCGAGCAAACCATCCAGCGCGTCGGCAGCAATCAAAACATCAAGGTCGATGTCCGCGTCGTCGCGGCCACGAACAAAAACCTCGAGGCCCTGGTGCGCGAAGGCAAATTTCGCGATGATCTCTTCTATCGCCTCGATGTCGTCCCGATTCACCTGCCCCCCCTGCGCGAGCGCCGCGAAGACATTCCGCTGCTCATCAACTCATTTATCCAGGAATTCGCCCGGCAGAACGAAAAGCGCATCACTGGCCTTTCCACCGACGCGCAGGACGCACTCCAGCGCTACGATTGGCCCGGCAACGTCCGCGAATTGCGCGCCGCCATCGAGCACGCGGTCGCCCTATGCCGCGGCGAACGCATCAGCGTCCGCGACCTGCCCGCGCGCGTCCTGGGCAAAACCGGCGACGGCAAAGAGCAAGGCCCCGGACGGCCCTCCGCCGCGGGCGAAACAAATGTCTCCTCCTCCAATCTTAACCTGGAAACGATGGAGAAAAACTTTATCCAGCAAGCCATTCGCCTGACCGATGCCAACGTGACCGAAGCGGCAAAACTTCTGGGCATAAGCCGTCGCACCCTTCATCGTAAGATCAAGGCCTATCGAATGGAACCGAAATGAATTATTTTCAAGATATCTTGCAGGGAGTGGAAGTCGGAAAAGGGCAACTGCTCGTCCGCCTCGTACCTCTCATCACGGCGATTGTGATCATTGGTTTTGCCTGCGACCTGATGTCTTTTCGGGGATTGGACGACGCCCAGTCGATGGACAACGCGCAGCTTGCCCGCCAAATCGCCCGGGGGCAGGGCTTCACGACCGAGTTCCTGCGACCACACGCCCTGGCGCAACTTCGCGACTATTCGGTCAATCAAAGCCTCCTGACCGGGGGCGGGCGCGATCTCTTTCCCGCGGACCAATTCCCGGCCGGAGTCCCGCGCATCCTTCCCGACACCTATAACCCGCCCGGATATCCTTACCTTTTGGCCGCCTGGTTCACCCTGACCCAACCCACGTGGGATGAAACACCCACTGCCATGAGCACGACCCACATCTATTCGCCCGAACGCTTGATCCCCGTGCTTAACCAGATCTTCCTGATCCTGACGGCCATGCTGGTCTTTGTCCTGGGCCAGCGACTCTTTGACGGTCGCGTCGCCTGGATGTCCATGGTCGCCTTCCTCGCCACCGACCTCATCTGGCGATATACCCTGACCGCCCTGCCCACGCTTGTCCTGATGTTTTTCGTGACGGCCATGTTGCTCTGCATCCTGGAAATCTTTCGCATCGGAGAAAACTGCTTCGAGAGCGAAGACCAATCCTTCACCCCGGCCTGGTATTGGACCGTTGCGGCCGGCCTCTTTCTTGCCGCGGCCTGCCTGACCCGCCTGCATCTCTTGATCCTCCTGGTGCCCCTCTTCATCTTTTTGATTTTGATGCCCCGATCCAATTTCTTCACCTTCGTCGTCATCGCCGTCATCGTCGTCGCCTTCGTGACCCCCTGGTTCATTCACGTCAACAATGTCTGCGGTAATCCCCTCGGCTCGAATACGCCCCTGCTGCTCTACGGCACAGACGATTACCAGGGCAATGAAATCTATTGCACCATGACGATCCCCAGCTACGAGCGGCTCTTCAAGGACGCGAGCAAGAAAGAGTATAACGGGTTCCGCTGGCATTTTGAGCACGCGTGGAACATGTTGGGAGCCAATCCACTGGTCCTGCTTTTTGGCGCATCCATTCTCCATCAGTTCAAGCGACGCCGGACCCGGTTGTTTCATTGGCTTATCGTTGCCAGCGTGTTGGCCCTGATCGCGGCGAATAACCTCGGCGATGCCCAACCCGATACTTTTGGCCCCTGGAACAATATCATCCTTCTCTTTCCCGGCATGCTGGTGATTGGCGGCGCTTTCTTCTTTATTCTGCTCGACCGCCTGAACCTGCAGCTCTGGCTCTTGAACAATCTCATTGTGACCGCGACGCTGATCCTCACCGTCCTGCCGTTGGTGCTGACCCTGACTTCCAGCAACTTATTTTTTTACAACTTTCCGCCCTACATGCCGCCCGTGATCAAAAGCTTCGCCCAATTCGCCCATCCGGACGAGTGGGTAACCACCGACATGCCCTGGGCCACCGCGTGGTACGGCGATCGTGCTTCCCTTTGGCTTCCCGATTCCCTCAACGATTTTGAGAACCTCAACGATAACGTCTGCCCCACCGGCCTTCTCTTCCTGACTCCGGCCACCTGGGACGAGCCAATCAGTAAAATTACCAAGGGCGAGTACAAGGATTGGTACCCCGTGATCGTCGAGCCCACCACACCCCTCAATTTTCCTCTGACGCTCCACACCCAGACAGGCCCCGGAGGTCCCGATTACAGCCTCTGGAGCGACCGGGCACGTTGGCAGGCGAGATAGAATTTGTGAGACCGCCTAACCCACGGCGACCTGTTGGATGGCCTTGATCTTTTCACCCAAAAAGCGCTCGGCCAGACGCGATATTTGCGCGGGTATATCCGTGGAGCATATCGTGGTTTCACCCGGCTTCTGACCTGGGGGACGGCTCAACCCGGCCGCTTCGAGTCTGCGGGCCAGTGCGGCGGCGGCATTTTGAGCCGAATCGACCAGGACGACCTCCGGTCCGAGAACGCGCTGCGCCAGGGTCTTCAAAAGCGGGTAATGGGTGCAGGCCAGCACCACGGTATCGACCCGGGCCGCTTTCATCGGCGCGAGATATTCCTCCAGAATCAATTGCGTGGCCGGATGCGCCAGCCAGTCTTCCTCCACCAGGGAAACAAGCAAGGGCGCGGCGACCGCCGTGATGGCCACATCGCGTCGCGACTTGCGAAGTAAATCCTGGTAGGCCTCACTGTGAATCGTCCCCTGGGTGCCGATCACGCCGATGCGCCCGTTGCGCGTCGCCGCAAGCGCCGCCTCGACTCCCGGCGCGATCACGCCAATGACCGGAATATCGGCTTCCTTTTGCAGGATGGCCAGCGCATGGGCCGATGCCGTGTTGCACGCGACCACGACCGCCTTCACGCCATGGCCCCGCAGATAAGCCATGATTTCCCGTGAATAGCGGATGATCGTATCCGGCGATTTGTTCCCATAAGGAACACGGGCCGTGTCGCCCAGATAGAGAATATCCTCCGATGGCAGGAGTTCCCGCATCGCCTGGACCACGGTCAAGCCGCCCACCCCGGAATCGAAAGCGCCGATCGGCTGCCCGGAATTGGAACCACTCATGGATTTGGACTCGTGGGCGAAGCATTCGCGTTCGTGGCCGAACCCGAACCCCCGCTCGGGCTGTTCACCGTCGGCGGTTCATCCGGTTCCGCGGAGGCTTTTTCCGCTCCAGCGGAGGGAGCAGGCGTTGCCGGTTCGCTTAAATTCAATGCGCCGCTCGGAGTGTTCGGACCCGGCGACGACGCCGTCGGTGGCTCCGGTGTGGCCGTCGTCTTTTTCTTCTTCACTTTATGGGAGGCCGAGGTCGACGACGAGGTGGTGGTGACAGTCGTGGTGGTCGAGGACGCTTTGACCTTGCCGTTGGCCGGATCATGGGCCAAACCCGAAGGCGCTGTCGGCACCACGGGTGTTGCCCGCGGAGCGGGCGCGTCCGCTCCCTCGTCCGGTAGTTGCAGATGCCGGTCCCCCATGACATTGACAAACCGGATGACCCCGCGCGCGATCGCCTGCGCCAGACTCTGGCGATAATCAGACCGGTTGACCCGCGCCGCCTCCATGTGATTGGAAACAAAGCCGCCCTCGACCAGGATGGCGGGCAGGACGTTTTGCTTGATGACGACAAACCGCGCCCGCTTCACGCCCCGGTCGGCGGTCGCATCGCCCGGATTGAGCTTGAT
>Ga0302319_10003923_pt1 | contig 30789 bp, 24 predicted proteins | sample Bog_T0_2_FD_203319 | JGI IMG/M metagenome (GOLD analysis project Ga0302319, IMG submission 203319) | Peat permafrost microbial communities from Stordalen Mire near Abisko, Sweden - Bog_T0_2 | ecosystem: Environmental > Terrestrial > Soil > Wetlands > Peat | place: Sweden: Abisko, Stordalen Mire... | reverse complement strand
AAAGCGTCCCTCGGGGGCTAAAGCCCGGCTCATTCCAGCGTCTTTGCGGCACGGCTGAAGCCGTGCCCTTTCAAAACTGCCCTGAATCAGCAGTTCTTGGACAGGTTCTAAGAGACTCGAGATTCTCCGGAATATTCCGCATTTTCCGGAGTCGCATCGAAAATAGATCCTTTGTTTTCAATGGGTATTTTCGTAAGTGCTTTGTTTTCAATAAATCGGCAGGGGGGGTAGGGGGAGGCGGCTGTTCACATTTTGCGGTGTCCCGTCTGGGGTGTCGGACTGCGAGGGCAAGCTGGGATGGCGTGCATATTTCAAGTGTGCGCTGTTTGAAGAAATAAACTGCAAAGCGGGAGGAAATATTTTTTGGGCGGGGTCGTTTCGTATTTCATGCGATCGCCCTGCCTGGGAGGTTAGTTCCAGCGCTTCTTGTCGTCGTGGTCTTTATCGTCGAGCGGCTTGCCATTGCCGTCGAAGCGAACGGTGCGGCCCTGGGAGCGCATGTAGACCTCGAACTTGCGGGCGGCTTTGTGGCGCTTCCAGCGGTAATAGCTATTGCGCAGGCCGAACCAGCGTTCGCTGACGGCATAGGTGACGCCGCGGCGCGGTGTCAGCCGGATAAAGATCCAGCCGAAGAATGCGCCGCCTAACTGGGCAAACGCATACACCCGCATTGGGCTGAAGAACAGCATCGCGATGGCGATGAGACCGGAAATTACGGCGATGTAGCGGGCCTTGATGGGGATGGTGAGCAGGAGGAGGAACTCAGTATCGCCATAGAGGATTCCGATGGCCACCAGCATGCCAAAGATGGCGCCAAAGCAGCCGAGGAGGGCGACATCGGGGACTTCATAGCCAAGGGGGCCGCTGGCGGCATAGATTCCAAGGGCAGCGATTGCGGTTCCCAGTATGGATGCTCCATAGAGGCCCAGCACCCAGCTGGGTGGGTGCATCTGCTCAAGAAATCCGGCCAGAAACCAGAGCGAAACCAGAGAGACGGCGGTAGAGAGAATGGATGCAGGCGGATAAATGAAACTGTACGTGAGCGGCTGCCACAGGTAGCCATGGAGGAAGAGGCCGGGGGCGAAGCCGAGCGTACCTAAGGCCCAGCTCACGGCACCGGGTGCGATGACGGTCGCCAGTAACAGCGCGAAGTAGGCGAAGACGTTGGCCAGGATCAGCTGGCGGGTGACGCCGCGGAAGGCAGGGAAGGAGATCGGGCTGGCACTGGCAGGAGACATCGCTTTCCACAGGGTAAACGCTGGGGCGGTGCGGTGTCATGGCGTTTACGCGGGTCGGTCGGGTCGCTGCCCAAAATGGGCGCGTAATCCCGGTCGTGTGTCCCGTAGGCTCTGTGCTTTCCCGCCCTCGCGACAGAGAAAAGTCGCGAGGACGGGGCACGGGGCATTTTCAGCTGGCTATGGATTTGCTGGAGAGGCTGGTGACGCGGGAGGCTTGGGGACGACAGTGGGAGTGGCAGCCTGGTCGGGTACCTGGAGGACGATTCCTGCGGCGTCGTTCTTGACCCTGACTGGCTGCTCGGCCTCACCGTAGGACTTGAGCACTTGGCTGTGCATCATGCGCATCAGGTCGCTTCCGGAACCGGAGTCGCCGCTTCCGGCTGAGTCGGTGTCCGCCGCGCCGTCGACTTTAAGCAGGTATTGGCCTTCGGGAACATAGTTCAGGCGAAAAGTGCCGTCCGGGTTGACGGTCATGGTTCTAAGCATCGCCTTGGTGTCGGGGTCCTCGAGCACAATGGTTCCGGTGTCAACTGCATGGCCATCGGACTTTGCAACTACATTTCCCGCCACCATATGGAGATTGTCCAGCGGGAAGATTACATCAACGCCATCGACCTCCGCGCCGGGACCGACTTCCACCGGCTTCAAGTCTTTTTCCCGCATTGCGCCGCCGGAGTAAACGATTAAGGCGTCGCCCATGTTCATGTGCATGGAGATGCTGGCTCCCAGTCCGGTCATGGCCTGCATGGTGGGTAGAGCGGCCTTGACCGCATATTTGCCAGCCGCGACGCCGTAGATGCGGAAGTGGCCGCGGTCGTCGGTGCTTACGGGCAGTATTCCGTTGGCGCTGCTGAGTTCCTTCCATTTGGCGTCCTTTCCCTGGACCATAAGGATGGGAGTGACGGCTGGGGCGGGGCTGCCGTCGCCATAGTGAATGGTGCCGCTGATGGAAGCGCCGCGCTCCAATTGAATATCGGCATGGACGGGCTGGCCGGATTGCACGACGATTTTTGGGGAGGAACTCTCGACGGCTTCGAGGGCTGCCGCATCAGTCTTCATCAGCTCCATTTGAGAGAACTGGCGCAGGGGCGACTGATATCCGGCGAGCTGGGCGAGGACGTAGTAGGTTCCGGGCGGGACTTTTTCGAGGGAGAAGGCGCCGTCGATGCCGGTGACTGTGGAGAGGTTATTGCCTTTCATGACGGAGGTCAGGGCTTTGGCAAGGGTCTTCTCGAAGTCGGGATTTTTGCCGAGCGCGGCTCCGTTGAATTCCATGATGGGGTTGGCGGCGGGGTGATCACTGACCAGCTGGACGGTGGCAAAGCGGCCGGGCTGGCCGGTATCTTCGCAGAAGACGCGTCCGGTTACCGAACCGGGCGCGGACGGGGTAGCGGCCGGCACCGGCTGTTGGGCGCCGAGAGTGGCGGCGAGAACGATGAGCAAGCCTGCAAATCTGAGCATGGAAGACTCCTGTATGAAATGCGAGCAGAGGAATGAGGCTGCCGCATTCCCAGCAAGTCTACGCTTGATTTTGGTGGTCGTTCAGTTTGAAATGCGCATTCCCTCGGGGGCTAATCAGGTTGCGAAAAAAGGACCTCGACGATTGAGCTGTCGATAAGTGCTTTTGCAGGGGCTAAAGGCCAACATTGATTTGATTGACCTTAACGGCCTGTGACCCAGGGGGTACCCCGGTCATGCCTTTGTTACAAAGCCCGAGAGAATTGCCCTTTATGGAATTTTTAACTAAGCTGTGAAGCCCTGTCCTTTCAAATCCCGACTTTCACCTCAGGCTTTCAGGGGACGGCGACGAGGCTGCGGTGACCGGCTGGGTCAACCGAGCGGAGGCCGAAGATGAAGTTGTCTTTGGAGACGGGGATTTTGATGGAGAAGGCGCCTGACGGGGAGGGGGCTTCGGTGGTAACCGGCTGGACGCGCTGCCAGTCTGGAGCGGAGGTTTCCCGCAGAAGCAGTTCGTAGTGGACTTCGGGACCCGCTCCCTGGGGGGCTTCCCACGTGAGGGTTGTGTCATTGTCCAGGTTTTTGGTTTCCATGGCCAGTTTGACGGGCGCTCCCGGTGAGGCGGCGAGCGTGGCCAGGGTGGCGGCGTTGAGGCGGGCCACTTTCGCGACGTAGTCAAAGTCGACAAACTGAATGAGGTCGCCCTTGATTGGGTTGCTTGGGTCGCTGGAACCGGCGGGCGGAAGGACGACGTTTTGATGCTGGTGGTTGAAGTCTTCGCGCCACTCGGTGAAGCGGACGGCGGCAAAGCCCTCGTGATTGAAGGAGCTATGGTCGCCTCCGCGGAGATAGCGGTCGGGGCGGAAGATGAGGACCGGGATAAAGGCTCCGGAATTGGCAGGGAAGTAGGTGCGGGCGGTGTCGGCAATGGCGCGGGCGAGTTGGCGACTGGGTGAGTCGTTTTCCTGGCCCAGGGCGCGAATGCGGCGCTGCTGATCTGGCGTCGCGGCAACGGGAACTCCCTCAGAAAAGACACGGACGAGGTCTTTGAGCTGGAGGGTGTCGCCGGGGGTGGTGTTGCCGCCGACGATGTCGTTGTTCAGCACGGCTTCCAACTGCCAGCCTTCGGATTTTGCAAGTTTCGCGAGGTGCGCCGATCCGTAGAGGCCCTGCTCTTCCCCGGCTACGGCCACAAAGACCACTATGGACGGCAGATGCAACTTGCTGAGGGCGCGGGCGCATTCCAGGGAGACGGCTACGCCGGAGGCATCGTCATTGGCGCCCGGTGCGGGGTTGCGGGCGTCAAGATCGTTGGAGTTGCGCGAGTCGTAGTGGCCGGTGACCAGCACCATGCGCTTGGCCTGGACTGGGTCGCTGCCGTGCATTACAGCGTAGATGTTGGTGAGGTTGGTGGGCTCCGGGATGCGTTCGCCAACCGGCTGGGTGAAGTTGTCACGGTGGACTTCAATGCAGCCGCCGCAGTCTTTGGAGATCTGCTCGAATTGGGCGGCGATCCAGTCGGCGGCGGGGAGGATGCCCTGGCCGGGGGGCAGGTCCTTTTCCATGCTGGAGTGGGTGCTGCGGTTGCCGAAACCAACCAGGGTTTTTATCGTCTCTTCAATGTGCGCGGGTTGGATGGTCTGAAGCGCAAGGACGATGGCGGGATCGGGCGCTGCCGGAGATATTGACGTTGTGCCGCTGAGGAAGTCCGGCTCGGTAGTCTGAGCAAGGCAAATTGGGCTCGAGAGTCCTGCTGCCAGGGCGAGGACGCAGAGCAGGCAAGCGAAAGAACGGGGGAAATTCATGGCGAATCGTCCTTTGTTGGGATGTTTCAAAACAAGTGGGGAGTCCTGCCTCTTGACCTGAGCCCGGTCTCTCCCAAAGAATAACGGTGACGTACCGCGAGGTACCGCCATCTTACAAGATGAAATGCAAGAGAAAGAGAGGAGGCTGCCATGCCCAGCTGCCCTGAATGCGAGAATGATCTAGACGTTGAGTTGGACGAAGTAGAAGAAGGCGATGTGGTTGCCTGCGAAGAATGCGGCACCGAGTATGAGATCGTCGGCGTGGAACCGCTGGAATTGGCGCGGATAGACGGCGATCTGGACGACGATGACGAACCGGTCGAAGAAGAAGAGGAGGAAGATTGAGGCCTGGACCTGCAAGATTGCTGGCGGCTGTGGCGTTTGCGTTGGCGGCGGTGGGGTTGGTTCCCATCGGACCGGGAGGCGGCTTGATCAAATGGATCAGCCCGCCCGTGGCGCAAGCGCAAAACATGGGCCAGCGGGTGGTTGAGGGCAACGTGGTGGATGCAAATTCTGCCACGGTTGCCGGGGCTACAGTTTTCCTCAAGGACCTGAAGAGCAAGTCAATCAGGAGTTATACCTCAGAGGCCAATGGCAGGTTCTACTTTGCCCAGGTGAACATGATCGATGAATACGATCTTTGGGCGGAGAAGGACGGAAAGAAAAGCCCCTCCAAGACGGTCAGCTCGTGGGACTCGCGCAAGGACTTTACAACTGAGCTGAAGTTGAAGTAGCGGCTCCGTTACTCCTGCTTCAGGATGACGTCGCCATTTACGGTCTTGATTGTCACGTGATTCAACCCGTTGCCGACGCGGCCCTGGGCGCGAATGTACTTGCGCGGCGAACCGTCCGATGTGTCCCAATCGGAGGTTTCGCGTTGTTCCAGGCCAACGTGGTTAATGATTTCATACGTCCTGGGGGCGTTCCTGGTGTAAGCCAGGGTAATCCGCACATCCATTGGGAAGTCTTTGGGCACGGTGAGGGTCATGGTGCCTCCGTGCGAGGTGAACTCCACATCGCGCTCAGTGGAGGAAGTGCCGACGACGCGCGCCGTGATGTCTCCGCCCATGGTGGAGGCCTTGATTGCCCCATCCACCTGGCTGAGGGTGATATTGCCGCCCATGGTCGAGGCATCCACAGGCCCCGTGGCATGATCGATATGGATGTTGCCACCCATCGTCTTTACCTTGGCGGACGAAGCCACGTTGCCGAGGTGAATATCGCCTCCCATGGTGGAGAGGTTGGCCCCGTTTGGAGCTTCTGCCACATCGATCTCGCCGCCCATTTTTGCAATTTTCACCTCGCCGGAATGGCCGCGATCGTCCGTGCCGAATGATTCGCCAGCGCCGTCTGAATATCGGCATCCGGACAGAACTGCAGGGATTGCGCCTGCGACCAGAATCAGAAGAATTGTGCCGGCTTTTTGCATCGTCATCCAGGATACTCCTACCGGGAATTTGGGAAGGACCTGACTCTCCTACGAAAAACCCGGCGGAATAGTTCCAGTGAGATGGGTTAATCGTCGAAGAATCGACTATTTGTGCTTGCCTCGGCTGGACAGCACAAAGCGGTTCCCGTCCGGATCGCGCAGGATGGCGCTGGTTCCCCAGGATTCTTCTTTGGGATCCTTCTCGAAAACGACACCTTTCTGCTTGAGTGCCGAGGCGGTGGCGAAAACGTCGTCGCACCAGAAGCTCATGGACTGGAACTCACCGATGCGGTCTTCCTGCCCCTCGGGAGTGAAAAGCGCAAGGCCAGTGTCCGCACCGGGAATCATCAGTTCGATCCAGCGCTGGGTGGGGGTGAAGGGCTGGTCGGTGATGACCTTGAATCCCAGCGACTCGGTGTAAAAGCGAAGCGCCACGTCCTGGTCGCTGACCGGAATTCCGACAAATTTGATGCCTCGAATCATGGTGCAATCTCCTTGTGGGGGCAGAATACCCGGAGCGCTCGCGAGGAGCAATCGGCTAATCGATGCTATAGTATCCATTGATATAGGCGATGGCGACTTTCGACGACTATGTGACCGACGTGTTGATGAGGGACCTGGTGGGGCACGACCGCAAGCCTGCTGCGTTCCTGGTGTACCTGTGGCTGGCTGCGGAGCAGGCGCGCACTGGGCAGCCTGTATGCGTGAGCTATCAGGAACTGGCGGAGACTGTGGGGCTTTCGCGGAGTTCGGCGCAGGCGGCTGTCAGCTGGCTGCGGGGGCGCAAGCTGCTTACGGCGAAGCGGCAGACGGTGACGGCGACGCCGGTTTATAGAGTGCTGGCACCATGGCGCGAGGCGGCGCAGTGGCTGAAAAGCAAACGCTAAAGCCAGCTAGGAATCCAACTTTTTGGTAACAAGCTCATTCAGCAGGGCCGGATTGGCGTGGCCTTTGGAGGCGCGCATCACCTGGCCTACAAAGAAGGCGGAGACGGTCCTCTTGCCGCCGCGGTACTGCTCTACCTGTTTGGGGTTGGCGGCGATGACCTCGTCGATCATGGCTTCAAGCGCGGACGGGTCGGTGATCTGCTGGGGCTTTTCGCGGTCGTAGACGGCGGGGAAGTCTTCGCTCTTGTCGAAGCAGATGTCGAACAATTGCTTCAGCTGCTTGGAGCTGATCTTGTTTTCGTCGAGCAGGTCGGCGGCGAGTACGATCCCGGCCATGGAGACGGGGGACTGGGCCTGTTCAAGGCCAAGCGCCTTGAGGCGGCCGCCGACTTCGCTGAGCAGCACATTGGCCACGCGGCGGGGATTGCGGGCGGTCTTGGCGGCGGCTTCAAAGCGGTCGGCGAAGGCGCGGTCGGCGGTGACCGTGGCGGCGTCCTGCGCGTTCAGGTCGTATTCGGCAATCATGCGGGCGCGGCGGGCTTCGGGCAGTTCGGGGAGCTTTGCGCGGGCCGCTTCAAGAAACTCGGCGGAGACGATGAGCGGCGGCAGGTCAGGCTCGGGGAAGTACCGATAGTCGTGGGCCTGCTCCTTGGAGCGCATGGAGTAGGTGCGACCCTCTGCCGCATTCCAGGTGCGGCTCTCCTGCGTGACGCGGCCGCCGGACTCGAGGACCTCGATCTGGCGTTCGATCTCGTATTCGAGCGCGGCGCGGACGAAGCGGAAGCTGTTGACGTTTTTGACTTCAGCCTTGGTGCCGAAGCGGTCCGCGCCTTTGAGCATGACGCTCACGTTGGCGTCACAGCGCAGCGAGCCTTCTTCCATGTTGCAGTCGGATATTCCGGTATAAAGCAGGATTTCTTTCAGACGCGTCAGGTATTCCCAGGCTTCGTCGGGGGTGCGGATATCCGGCTCGGAGACGATTTCGACCAGCGGAGTGCCGCAGCGATTGAGGTCGAGGTAGGCGCGCGAACTGGAGTCGGGAAAGCCCTCGTGGAGGCTCTTGCCCGCGTCTTCTTCCATGTGCAGGCGGGTGATGCCGATGCGCTTCATGGTGCCATCGGCAGTGGGGACGTCGATGTAGCCGTGTTCGGCTATGGGCTTGTCAAACTGCGAAATCTGGTAGCCCTTGGGCAGGTCAGGGTAGAAGTAGTTTTTGCGGGCGAAGATGGAGCGCTCGCGGACCTGGCAGTTGATGGCCAGCGAGGCGAGGGTCGCGAACTCAACTGCTTTAGCGTTTAGGACGGGGAGCGCGCCGGGCAGGCCCAGGCAGACAGGGCAGATATTGGTGTTGGGTTCGGAGCCGAAGTGGTTGGCGCAGCCGCAGAAGGCCTTGGTTTCCGTGAGGAGCTGTACGTGGACTTCGAGTCCGATGACGGGCTCGTACTTGGCCAGGACTTCCGGTGCGATGGCGGCGGGCATAGTTGAATTTTAACGCGAAGAGAAGCGCTGGCCTCGCCAGTTGCGCGTGCCTTTACTTCTGATAAAATGTAAAGAAAGGAGAACCTCGTCCCATGGAAGCAACACTCAGTAGTAAAGGGCAAGCGACGATCCCCAAGACGGTGAGGGAACGACTGCAAATCAAGCCGGGGGATCGGTTTAAGTTCTTCTTTCACCCGGACGGTGTGATCATTCTGCCCAGAATTCCGACGGCGCGACTCAAGGGCATTCTTCCAAAGCCGGCCAAGCCGGTAACGCTTGAAGAAATGGACCGGGCAGTCGAAGCGGGAGCAACGCAGAGATTCCGGCGCAAGAAATGATTGGTCTCGATACAAACGTTCTTCTGCGATACCTCGCGCAGGACGATCCGAAGCAGTCTGCTCGTGCAACGGAGATCGTCGAGCGGCGCTTGACTGAGCAAGAACCAGGTTTCGTCAGCTTGGTCACTATCCTTGAAGTTGTCTGGGTTCTCAAGAGTCTTTTCAAGCGGTCGCGGCAGGACATCGCGAACGATCTCGAGATGCTGTTAGCGGCGGATACGCTTGATGTCCAAAACGAGCAGGAAGTTTATCTCGCTCTAGTTTCTCTCCGGAATGGGGTTGGAACATTCGAAGATGCTTTGATCGGATCTCTGGGCACCTGGAGAGGTTGTTCAGCAACCTTGACTTTTGATGAGGATGCCGCAAAACGGCTTCACGGGTTTCAACTAATCTGAATGTCAAGAAGGCTGCGGACGATTGACAACCAACCATGCGACGATTCGCGATCGTTGGCGGCGGGCATAGTTGAATTTTAACGCGAAGGCACATTTGTCAACGGCAGCGAATTGACTTAGGCGCCGCTGGTGGCCAGTTTACAGGCGTACATGGCCTCGTCCGCGATACGCAGCAGTGATTCGGCATCCGTGCCGCCGTCCGGATAGAGGCTGAATCCGACGCTTGCCCTTGGTTGCAGTTCAAACCCCTCAATGATGAGTGGATTCGACAAGGAGAGGTGAAGTGGGTTGACGATTCGTCCTGCCGCAGCGCGATTGGCTCCCGGAAGAATTGCGGCAAATTCGTCGCCTCCCAGGCGCGCCAACATATCCAGTTTTCTGAAGCATAAACGAAAACGATTGGAGACTCCTATTAGATATTGGTCGCCGATGGGGTGTCCGTAGCGGTCATTGATCTGTTTGAAACGGTCCAGGTCGATGTAGAAGAGTGCGAAACCCTCGCCAGTTTTTTGGGCTTCGGCCAAAGCCTGGTTCAAGCTTGCTTGAAAGCGCAGCCTATTTGACAAGCCGGTCAAGGGGTCGTGATTGGCCTGGTAGCGCAATTTTTCCTGGACGCTTGCGCTTTCGATCGAGATGGAAGCCATGCGAATGGCAATTCGCAGCGTTCGCTCCAATTGGACTTGTTCAGAGGCGATTTGCGCGCATTTGAAATCGAGCCACCCAAGCGGTTCAGAAGAACTGGTGTGAATATGGCGTCGGACGAATCCTGGTGCAGGCTCCTCGATGGGGGAGGTGCCTGAATGAATTGAGCACTCGATGTTGTCAAACCGTGAGCGGACCAAGTCCGTTATCCCTTCAAATACCAGGAGCAGAGGCGAACGTGAAGCGATCATTTCCAATACGCGGTGCTGGTTTCGCTCCAGTGTGCGCTCCGCCTCCAATTCAATGGTTCGTGCCGTAACCGCGGATTCGAGTTCGCGATGCCCTCGCACGAAGCTGCGGATGCGCCAACGATAGCCTGCGAACACCATTAATAGGATGCCAGCTGCAGTGGATCCGAGAAACGAAGGCGTGAGATACCACGGCGGCAAGACGGTTAAGGTCACGCTGGCTGGCTTGGTTCCAATAACCCCGTCTGTAGATTGGGCGAGCACGTCGAATGTGTAAGTGCCTGGTTTCAAGTCCGTGTACATGATCACTCGTGAATCGGTGGTGAGCCACGTCTGATCGATACCGCGGCGGCGATAGAGGAATCTGGTTCGGCTTTCATTCAGGAAGGTGAGAGCGGTAACTCTGAGTTGCACACTGGCGACGGGATATCTCCACTTCAGAGCAGCGGAAGAATCGAGCGTCTGTCCATTTACCTGAACAGCGGAGATGAGTGCTGTTGGCGGCACATTCGAGCGATCCGAATTCGCAGGTGTGTAGTGTGCAAGCCCTCTACTTGTGCCGATCCAGACGTCGTTCTTTCCGCCTCTGTGAAAAGCGCCAATGTTGGTGTCGTTCCAGACCAGTCCGTCGTCCTCGTTGTGCCATTGCCAACCTGCGTTTCCGCGCTCCAGAACAAACACACCCCGATCGGTTCCCACCCACACGGCATCCCTGCTGTCCGATCCGATGAAGTAGGGCACCAGACGTCCCTGTGCCGGCAGCGAAGGGAGACGGGCGACACTCCAATTTCCGTGCTGCTCGGTGAGGCGGAAGGATTCGGCGGCCGCGTTGAGTGCGAGGATAGAGCCGTTGCCGGATGGGGACTGGGACTGAGCAACGAACAGGATCTCGCCTGTCAAACCTTGAGACGGCCCGATGGTGGTCCAGGCATTGTTTGTGCATACCAGAAGCTTGCCGCCAGCTGCATCCCAAACTCTGCCGGCGCGATCCACCAACAGGCCGATTGTTCCCTGCTGAGAGGTTCCCGGCGGAGTGTTCAACTGAAGTCCAGCCTGTTGTGAATGCTGAAATCTCAGAAGGCCGTGGTCTGAGCCTGCCCAGATTGCCCCTTCGGCGTCGATGGCCAGGGTCGAGATAGCAACCTTCGTTTGTCCAGGTCCGGGGTATACGCGATGCATGCGACCGGTGCGCGTGTCCAAAATGCTCAGTCCACCAGGGGAACTTCCAATCCAAAGGTTTCCGCTTCGGTCGTACGCCAGAGCGTAGACATGGTCTCCGGCGAGACCATCGGCCTCAAGCCATGAATGCAAGGTACCTTGCCCAGGGCGGAATTTCAAAAGGCCGCGGTCCGTGCCCAGGAACAAATCTCCGTTTCCTGTGGGTTCGATGGCGAGGATGCTGCTGTTCTTCAACCCTTCCAGGTCGGTCCAGCCTTCCCACAATCCGTAGCCTCGCCAGCGCTCCAGGCCTCCCCCAAGGTGCCCGATCCAGAGCGACCCCTCCCGGTCTTCGAGGGCAACCCGGGTGCTGTCGCTGGTGAGTCCTTCGCGCATGGTGACCAGCTTCCATCGGCCATTAAGCATGCGCGCCAGACCGCGTTGGGTGGGCACGAACAGGTTGCCCTCTCGATCAAGACTCAGGACGCCCGCTCCCTCGGCGGGCGGAAGCTCGCTTCCCCCCTCTTCAAACTTCGTTGTGCCGCTGCGAAGCACCCGAAGGTGCTCCTCGCTGCGGATCCAAAGATCTCCGTTGCGGTCTTTTCGGATCGCTGTCCATTGATCGCTGGGTATCCCTTCGTGGGAGCCGAAGCAGGTTGTTTTCCCATCGTGAATCCTGCACACCCCGGAAGCGATGATGTACCAGATGCTGCCATCGGGAGCCGCGTTGACTGCACTCACAGGAGATTTTTCCTGCAGGGCATCGAAAACAGGAGGGTCAAGCTTGCCGTCGTGAAAGGATGCTGTGGCGAGTCCTTTGTCGGTGGCAAGGAGGAATAGCGAAGATTTTTCATCCCACACAACCGCCTGTGGACCGTTGGGAAGGTGTACCGGAAGATCGTACTCGCGGAAATGCTTCCCCTCCAGATGAAACAGCGCACGCTCGGACACAGCCCACAATTCATGAGACGGAGTTTCCAGGAGATAGATCGACCCGGTAGTGATAAGCCCCTGATCTTCGCCGAAACGCTCAAAAGCGGTGCCGTCATATCGGAACAATCCGTTAAAGGTGGCTGCCCAGATGTATCCCTGCTTGTCTTGAAGGAGGTCGGTAATGACCAGGTTGGTGAGGCCCTGGGTCTCGCCATAGCGCTGAAAGCTAAAGCGTTGCGCCTGGAGTAGGCCGCAAAACGCGACTAGCGAAAGCACGACAAGAAGCCGCTTCGAGATTTGACGCAACACCATTCATCACTTTATCGGCAGCGCGGCACGGAACTTTCAGAGCCGGCCCGGTTACCCAACCTCAACGTTCCGGGGGCAATCTCGCAAAACTGTCTGAAACCGCTTGATGAACAATTCCCCTTCGGCGAGTTGCAACCGAATCGGGCGGAGCATTTGCGCAAAATCCCCCAGCGTCCTCAATTTACAGTCTACTCCGCGGGGTTCGCCGCCATGAAGGGCGAGCAGAAGAACGCCTTGGTTCGGGTAAGGGGCTGAGCGTGGACTTCAAGTCCGATGATGGGCTCGTACCTGGCCAGGACTTCCGGTGCGATGGCGGCGGGCATAGTTGAATCCTAACGCGAAGGGAAGCGTTGGCGTCGCGAAGCACCCGCATACCCAGTAGCTGCTTAGCGGCGGCTCGTGATCGCCACTCCCTCTCGGCCCACTCTTACCTGTAGGCTTGCTCATCGGCCCAATCCCCAATGATGGGGAGCCTGAATCGCTTGCCGCTCAACGCGCTGACCATACACCAGACCCAGGCGAGCGCGATGGCAACCGAGACCAGTGCGACCACCCACCGTAGTCCCCAAAAAAGACCAGGAGCATGGGACGCGACAAACGGAAAAACGAAGCTCAGGATGAAACCGAGGAGAAATACAAAGGCGCTGAACACGAGGGACTGCCACGCATGGAACCGCACATAGGGCCTTTTGTTGTAGCGCCTGATCGCCAAAAAGAAGAACGCTGGAACGGGGGTCATGTAGGCGAGTGCGGCAATGGAGTTGTCGGAGAGACCGGAGTCTTTGGGACTGGGCATGCGCCGTACCTTTCGGATCAGCAGGGTCTTTGGCCTGAGGTTGTATGGACTGAGCCGGTTCTCAAGGCGCGTTGCCGGCCTTGAAGGCCATTCTACGTCAACTATAAGGCGCCCAACCGGACAGGTCTCCGGCTTGGGCCCTCCGGGACCCTGGAAAGTCGAAAACGGGGTTGGAGACGGTTAGCCGGTTAACTGTCCGAGATGCGATTTGAGCCTGGTGTCTCCGTCGTCGGCAAACCGGACGTTACGGAGGAATTCGAGACTTCAGGAACAACCGCAGATCCTTCACTTCGCTCAGGATGACATCGCACTGAGGATGAGGGTGGGCGCCGTTCATTGCAGCGCCCCAGTATGGTTGCTTTATCTGCTCACTCCGCCGGGTCTTCGGCGGTGAAGGGGGAGCAGCAGGGCTTTTCGGTGGCGTGGAAGTTCATCAGTTCGAGGCGGATTCCGTCCGGATCGTAGAGGTTGAACTGGCCTTTGCCGTCTTTGCCAATTTGGGTGTGCGCGTCATGGACGCCGCCGAGGCGGTTGCTGTCTTCCAGGATCTTGTGCGCGTCGGTCACTGAGGGCACGCCGATGGAGAGGTGATCGAGTACGCCCAGATCGTGCTGGCTCATGTTGGCGGGGATGCCCTTGCTATCTCCCACCGGGGTGTTGCCGAAGGTGAGCATGTACTCCAGCCAGTCGTGGCTGTCGGGCGTCTGCTGGCTCACCCAGTCGGTGCGCGTCTCGACCATGCCGCCGTACCAATAGGGCCGGAAGCCAAGAATCTGGCGATAGAAGGCGTCTTCCTTTTCGCGGCTATGGACCATGATGCCGAGATGAATGATGTGCTTGCCGATGAGGTTTGGCGCAGGCGGCGTGACGGGGTGTACCGGAGGCTGCACGAATTGCACCTTGTTTCCCTCGGGGTCGAGAACCGTAAACCAGCGAGAGCCGTCCGCCCCCTTGTTCAGCCCGGCAGGCGTATTCCATCCCTTGGCGAGCAGGTACTTGCGCAGGCCTTCGGCGCTCTCGGTGATGTAGGCGGTGTGATCCACACGATTGATTCCCTGACCGGCCGGGAGCGGCAGCACCTCTACGAACTGCGTCGCGTTGATCAGGTACCGAGCGCCGCCGGTGTCTTCCGGATCTGCCACCCTGACGGCGCCAATGATGTCCACATAGTAGTGCTCCGTGGCGACCAGGTCAGAGGAGTAAACGGCGATGTGGGAGATGCCGGTAATCCTGGGGCGCGGGACGACCTTGTCGGGCATTTGTGCTGCGGCGGTAAGAGACAGGGCGACGAGCGAAGCTGCAACGATAAACCTGAACTGCATGGAACACCTCAAATGTTTCGTGCGATCACGATAAATCGATTTCGCGCCCGGTGCAAACTGGCGTTGTTTGCGGGTGCACGCGGAACGAGCGATACAATGCGCACATGGTTCGGTCTGACTTTTGCCGTTCGACTGTCTTCCTCGCCCTTATCGCGTCTTTCGCTGCCGTTTCCCATGCACAGAGCCCGCTGCCCACAACTTCGCCGCAGGACCGCGCATTGGCCAGGGAGATCTTCAAGCAACTCATCGAGATCAACACCACGGACACGCCGCTGGGCAACGTGACCACGGCCACCGAGGCCATGCAGAAGCGGTTTCTGGAAGCGGGCTTCTCGCCGGAGGACGTGCATCTGCTGGGGCCCGACGCGCGCAAGATGAACCTGGTGGTGCGCATTCCGGCCGTGGGGACGCCGACGGAAAAGCCGGTGGCGTTTCTCTGCCACATTGACGTGGTGGAGGCGCTGCGCAAGGACTGGAACACCGATCCGTTTGAGTTTGTGGAGAAGGACGGCTACTACTACGGGCGCGGCACGCAGGATATGAAGGACTCGGATGCGGCGCTGGTGTTCACGTTTTTGCGGCTACATCGCGAGGGGTACAAGCCGAAGCGGGACCTGATTCTGGCGCTCACCGCAGATGAAGAAGGCGGCAAGTTCAACGGCGCGGACTGGCTGGTGAAGGAGCATCGCGACCTTGTGGATGCGGCGTATGTGATCAATCCGGACTCGGGCGGCGTGGAACTGGACCAGGGGCGCGCGATGGTGGCCGATGTGGAGGCGACGGAAAAGGTCTACGCGGATTACCAGATTACGGCGGTCGATCGAGGCGGGCATAGTTCGATTCCAAGGCCGGACAATGCCATCTACGAGCTGACCACGGCGCTCAACAAGCTTGCCGCTTACGCATTCCCTTTCGAGATGAACGAAGTGACACGGACGTACTTCAATAACCTTGCAGCGCAGGAGACTGGGCAGACGGCGGCGGATATCCGTGCAATTCTGGCGACTCCGCCGGATATGACTGCGGCCGCACGGCTGAGCGCTGCCGAGCCCAGCTTCAATTCAAACTTCCGGACGACATGCGTGGCGACAAGGCTGGCCGGCGGCCACGCCAATAACGCGCTACCGCAGTCTGCGCAGGCGAACGTGAATTGCAGGATTTTTCCAGGCCACTCGCCCGAGGAGATCCGCCAGCAACTGCTTGGGATTTTCGGCGACGCGAAGCTGAGAGTGAAGTATGTGTCGGATGCGGGCGATGTCTCCGAAGCTGCGCCGGAGAGAAAAGCGATGGTGCCGCCGGCGCCGATCAAGGAAGTGTTTGAGCCTTTAACGCGGCTCACGCAGGCCTTGTGGCCGGGTACGCCGGTGACGCCGGTGATGGAGAACGGGGCCAGCGACTCGATCTACTTTGCGCAGGCGGGCATACCCTGCTATGGGTATTCGGCCATCGCGCTGGAGCGCGACGACGACCGCGCGCATGGGCAGGATGAGCGGTTGCCGGTGGAGTCGTACTGGAAGTCGCTGGCCTTCTTTTATGCGTTTGCGAAGGCGGTGGGGCAGTGATCAGTTGGCTCGTGCTGAACTTTTGATATCAACCTCTAGGCAGACTGCGTGATGGTGTATTCGCGGGAATAGCCCGCAGGTTCGGCGTGGATTTTTACGCGAACTTTTCCGGTGGTGTCGCAGGTGTACTCTTCGTGGATCTTGATATCGCCGGGATTGGCCATGAGGCCGACAGGCACGGAAGCAATGTCAGGATGAAGCTGCAAGCCGGGATCGAACGGGAACAGGATCTGATCCCAGTTGGCGATTTCTCCTTTGGGCTGGCCGTGTTCGTCCAACTGTGAGCATTCAAGATAGCGGAAGTGGCCGATGTTGTGTGCGGGGCGGTAGATGCGCTCAATATGTAGCGGCGGCTCGTCGGAGTCAGGCAGTTGTACGCCGCGGGGAAAGATCAGGTCAAAAAAAATTGTGCCGCCAAAGTTGGTCTCGCGCCACATGCCGAAGTTGCGATTGAACTGGTCCTGTACCGCATCGGGCAACTGCCCGGGAAGGTCGCCGGTAAGCACCGCGGCGCGAATGGCGAGGCCGATGGCGCTGGCGGAACGCATGTACGCGGAGCGGCGCACCTTGCGGCCAAAGCTCTCACGCAAAATGCGGGCGACGGGCGGTAACTCTGCCGCGCCGCCGGTTACGTAGAGCGTGTCAAGCGGACGGTCAGCATGCTTGGCGAGCAATTCGTCAACAACGGTACGGGTCTGTTCAATGAGCGGACGGCAGCGCTCGTAGTAGTCGTCGACGGGAATGGTGACCTGCTCCCAGCCTGCGCGCACGCGCTCCAGATCGAGTGTCACTTTGCGTGTGTTGGGGTTGAGCGTCTCCTTCTTTTCGCGGCACTCTTCCAGCAGCCGGTAGCGCTCAGAAGGCTTGAGCCTCACTCCCTCGCCAAGGGACTCCAGCACCAGTGAAGCGAGGATTTCATCGAAGTCGTCGCCGCCCAAATTCGGAATTCCATCGGAGGCCTCAACGGTGTGCTCCGTTTCGCCCAGCGTAACGAGGGAAACGTCGAAGGTGCCGCCTCCCAGATCGTAGACCACCAGGCCGCTGCCCACGCGGCTTTTGCGCTCAGAGCTGTTGCGGTTGGCAAACTCGATCGCGGCGGCGGAGGGCTCGTTGAGAAGGCCCAGGACGTTGAATCCCGCAGCCTGCGCGGCTTCTTCCGTGAGGAAGCGCTGGTTGCTGTTGGCGTTGGCGGGCACGCCGAGCATCACGTCGAAATTCTCCTCGGTCTCAGGTGCATCAACGCCGACGTTGGAGTGGTGAAGGAGCTGCGCTTTCAATGAGAGCATCATCTCAACCATCAATTGACGCAGTGGAATCTGCCCGCCGGCAACGGGAACAAGCGTGTGCGGACTAGCGGAGCGCAGATAGCGCTTGAGCGAGCGGAGCACCGTCCAGCGCTCGTCTTCCTGCGCAGCAATTGCCTCCCAACCATAGACCCGCTGGTCGCCGTTGACCGCGACCACTGGCGGAAACCAATCGTGCGTCTGGCCGTCTGGCGCCTCAAAACTCACCAGGGGAAAATTGCCGCGGTCAACCAGCGCGACCACGACACGTGTTGTTCCGAAATCGATTCCAAGTCGCATATCCCTGTAGTTTACCGGACCGCTGGTTTTTCGGTCTCAAAACCGGGGTGGACAATCACTGCTAAACTGGGAGTCCATGATTCTCCCGTTCGTCCGCGAAATTTTTGCGGAGCTGGAGCACTGCTCGGGCTTTGAACGCGTACGAAGGCATTTGAGCCTTGGTGCGGGGCGGAGACGTGTGTCTGGACTGACTGCGACGGCGCGGGCGTTTTATGTGCCCTTGATGGCGCGTGCGGCGCGGCAACCAGTAATCGTGGTGGTGGCCGACAACAAGGCCGCCGAGGCGTTGGAGTCGATTCTGCGCGCCGGGTGCGATCTGACTGGCGCAGTTGATCCGGCAGAAGTGGTGCGGCTGCCGGCGCACGATGTACTTCCATTCGAAAATCTTTCCCCTCATCCGGATGTGCAGGAACAGCGCGCTTCGGCATTGTGGAAGCTGGCCACGGGAGCGGTGTCGATTCTGATTGCGCCGGTCGAGGCGGCGGCGCTGAAGCTGTTTGATCGCGACTACTATGCGGGGCTTGCGGTGTCGCTGAAGCGCGGCGAAGAAGTGGATGTGGAGGTGCTCACGGGCCATCTGGCCAGCGTGGGCTATACGCACATGGACCTGGTGGAGATGCCGGGGCAGTTCACGCGGCGCGGCGGAATTCTCGACGTGTATTCGCCGGAATCCGACCGGCCGGTGCGCATTGAGTTCTTTGGCGACGAGATTGAAACCATCCGCAAGTTTGATCCGGAGACGCAGCGTTCGCAATCCGGACTGGACGAGACGCAACTGCTGCCGCTGACGGAGACGCCTGTAACCGAAAGGCTGCTGGCTGCTGTGCATGCGCGACTAAGCCGACAGCGTGTGGAAGGCGAAGATGATGAGATGGCGGCGGAGATGGCCGCTGCCGGCGGAGTGACCGTCTTTCCCGGCTGGGAGTTTTTCTCTGCTGTTGCCGGTGCGGAGAAGTCGCTGCTGTCGCTGCTGCCCAAGTGCGCGCTGTTTGTGGAAGAGCCGGCCATGGTGCGCAACCAAATCGATCGCTGGTGGAACAAGGTGGAGCAGCGGCATGACCGCTCGGCGATGGGCTCGCTGATTACGCCGGAGGATATCTATCTACGACCTGAAGTGCTGCAGGCGCAGTTGAACTCGCACATGGGCCTCGACCTCGATCAACTGGGCGTGGTGGATGTGCTCGACGACGACACGACGCTGGGCGAGATTGAGCTGAACACGCGGCCCACGATGCGCTTTCACGGGTCGATTCCGGCATTGACGGAGCAGCTGAAAAACCTGATGGCTGTTGAATCGCGGATTGTGCTGGCGGCGCCACACCAGGGCGATGTGGAGCGCCTTGCGACCGTATTGCGCGAGTACCAGATTCCGTATCGGCTGGGCAGCCGCAATCCGCATCCGGGCGAGACGGTGCTGGATGAGGGAAGCTACCTTGCAGGTGATTTGCGCGTGCCGGTGATTGTGAGAACGCCGCTGGCAGCGGGCGTCAGCTTTGTGGATGCGAACTTGATTCTCTTCGGGGCCAACGACCTGTCTGACGAAGCGGATGTGGCCGCACGACCCGAGCCGAAGCGATCGAAAACGGCGGCCTTCGTTTCTGATTTTCGCGATCTCACCGTGGGCGATTACGTGGTGCATACGGAACACGGCATCGCGCAATACCAGGGGTTGAAAGAGATCATTCAGGATGGACTTGCGGTTGAGTTCATGATTCTTGAGTTTGCGGAATCGGCCAAGTTGTATGTGCCGCTGACGCGGCTCGACTTGATTCAGAAGTATCGTTCGACGGATACCGGGCCTGCGCCCGTACTGAACAGGCTGGGTTCGCAGCAGTGGGCCAAGACCAAGGCGCGTGTGCGCAAGGCGATGCAGGACATGACGGCCGAGCTGCTGAAGCTCTACGCCGAGCGCACCACCGCGCAGGGCACGGCATTCTCGAAGGACAATGAATTTCAGAAGGAGTTTGAAGAGTCGTTCGACTACAACGAGACGGACGATCAGCTGTCCGCGATTCGCGCCATCAAGTACGACATGGAATCGACCACGCCGATGGACCGGCTGCTGTGCGGCGATGTGGGTTATGGCAAGACGGAAGTCGCGATGCGCGCGGCGTTCAAGGCTGTGCAGGATGGCAAGCAGGTTGCGGTGCTGACGCCGACAACGATATTGAGCTTTCAACATTTCGAAACATTCAAGAAGAGGTTCGCGCAGTTTCCCATCAACATTGAAATGATCTCGCGCTTCCGCACGGCGAAGGAGCAGAAAGAGATTGTGGAGAAGGTCGAGACGGGGCGCGTGGATATCCTCATCGGCACGCATCGGCTGCTGTCGAAGGACATCAAGTTCCAGGACCTGGGGCTGTTGGTCGTGGATGAGGAACAACGCTTTGGTGTGCGTCACAAAGAGCGGCTGAAGCAGATGCGCAAGGAAATTGATGTGCTGGCCATGAGCGCCACGCCGATTCCGCGCACGCTCCACATGTCGCTTGTTGGGCTGCGCGATATGAGCGTGATTGAGACGCCGCCCAAGGATCGCATGGCGATTCAGACAGTGGTGGCGAAGTTTGACGAGAAGATTATTCGCTCGGCTGTAGAAGTGGAACTGGAGCGCGGAGGGCAGGTGTACTTCGTGCATAATCGCGTGGAATCTATTTACGAGATCGCTTCGCGCATTCAGGAGCTTGTTCCCGCGGCGCGCGTGGTTGTGGGCCACGGGCAGATGGGCGAGACGGAACTGGAACGCGTGATGCTGGCCTTCATGAGCCATGAGTACGACGTGCTGGTGGCCACAACGATTATCGAAAACGGGCTGGATATTCCCTTGGCGAATACGATGCTGATCAATCGCGCAGACCGGCATGGGTTGAGCGAACTCTACCAGCTGCGCGGGCGGGTCGGAAGGTCAAACAGAAGAGCCTATGCGTATCTACTCATTCCACCGGATAAGGAATTGACGGACATTGCGCGCAGGAGACTGGCGGCTTTGAAGGAGTTCTCCGATCTTGGCGCGGGCTTCAAGATCGCTGCGCTGGATTTGGAGTTGCGCGGTGCGGGCAACATGCTGGGCGGCGAGCAGAGTGGGCACATTGAGGCTGTGGGTTTTGAGCTTTACACATCGATGTTGGAAGCAGCGGTGAAGGAGATGAAGGGCGAAACAAGCGAGGAACGGCCGGCTACTGCGCTCAACCTGGGCATCGCACTGCGCATTGACGAGAGCTATGTGCCGGAAGAGAATCAGCGGCTGCGGCTCTACAAGAAAATTGCCGGCGCAACCAGCGAGAAGGCAGTCATGGACGTGCGCGCGGAGATGGAAGACCGTTATGGCGCGCCGCCGGATGCAACGGTGTACCTGCTGGAAGCCGCGCTGTTGCGCCTTGAATGCGAACAGCTTGGCATTGCTCAGGTAGACCGCAAGCGCGGTGAGCTGCAGATTCGCTTCATGGAGAATGCCGCGGTCGATCCGCAGCAGTTGATGCGACTGGTGGCGAAGAATGCCAAGCGCGGTGCGCAGTTCACGCCGCAGGGGCTGTTGAAGTATCCTTTGGCTGCCGTGCGGTCTGACGAGATATTGCTGGAGATTCACGAGGTGCTTGCGAAGTTGACGCCGGCGCCGGTTGGCGCTTGAGATCGAGAGGACAAATGAAGAAGGCTTTGGCCGTTTTTGGAATGGGAGTGCTTATGAGCGCCGCGATCACTGCGCAAACTGAGGACTGGAAGCAGAAGTTCGAAAAGGTTGCGGACGAATACTTCGACCAGGTGTACTTCCATTACGGACCGAGCAATGCCACGATCGATGGCCTGCATCAGTACGACGGGCAGTTGGAGGACTTCTCGCGCAAAAACATCGATGCGGAGATTGCCGCGCTGAAGAGCTTTGAGGCCAGGATCGAAGCGATTCAGCCAGACGCCTCTAGGGCGAGCTTTGGGCCGCGCACGGATCGTGAGGTTGTGCTTGGGAATATTCGTTCGCAACTCCTGACCCTCGAGACGATTCGTCCATCGGAGAAGAATGCGGATAATTATTCAAGCGCCTGCGCGAATGGCGCTTTCACGCTGATGGAGCGCAAGTTCGCGCCGCCGGATGACAGGCTCCGCTCGCTGGTTTCGCGCGAGAAACAGATGCCGGCCCTGCTGGGTGCCGCGCGCGTGAACCTGAAAAACCCGCCGCATATTTATACAGAGATCGCGATTGAGCAGCTGCCGGACATTATCAGCTTTTTCGAGAAGGATGTGCCGTCAGCATTTGCAGACGCGCAGGATGCAACGCTGAAGGCGGAGTTCGCGCAGTCCAATGCGGCGGTGATCGGAGCGCTCAAGAGCTATCTCGATTGGCTGAAGACCGATCTGCTGGCGCGTTCGAAGGGCGACTATCGCATCGGTGCGGACGCCTTCAGCAAGAAGCTCCAATACGACGAGATGGTGGATACGCCGCTGGACAAACTGCTGGAGATTGGCTGGGCCGATCTGCACAAGAACCAGGCGCACTTTAAGGAAATCGCCAAGGAACTGGAGCCGACGAAGGGACCGAATGTGGTGCTTGAGGAATTGGGCGAGAACCATCCTGCGCCCGATCATTTGCTGGATGCTTTCCGCGCGACATTCGACGGATTGCTCGGTTTCATCCGTGCGAATCATATTGTCTCGATTCCATCGGATGTGCGGCCCATTGTGGAAGAGACGCCGCCCTTCATGCGTGCCACGACATTTGCTTCGATGGACACGCCGGGTCCGTTTGAGACGCATGCGACCGAGGCCTATTTCAACGTGACACTGCCCGACCCATCCATGACGCCTGCGCAGGTTGAGGGCTATATGCATTCATTCAATGTTGGCACCGTGATTTCAACCGCGGTGCATGAGGCATATCCGGGTCACTATGTGCAGTTTCTGTTTCTTCCGCAGGCGCCGAGCAAGGTGCGCAAGATTCTCAGCGCCAACACTGACGTTGAAGGATGGGCACACTACTGCGAGCAGATGATGCTGGACGCAGGTTATGGGCGACCGGGAGTGGGAGCGAAGGATGAGCGCGAGTCAAGGTTTCTGCGGCTTGGGCAGCTTCAGGACGCGCTACTTCGCAACGCGCGCTTCATTGTCGGCATCGAAATGCATACCGGAAAGATGAGCTTCGACCAGGCGGTGGAGTTCTTTCAGAAGGAAGGCTACCAATCGAAAGAAACGGCGATGGTGGAAACGAAACGCGGAACGAGCGACCCGACTTATCTCTATTACACGCTGGGCAAGCTGGAGATCCTGAAGCTTCGCGAGGACGTGAAGAAGCGCGACGGAGCGGGGTTTTCGCTGCAGAAGTTCCACGATGAGTTTTTGCAGCAGGGCTTTCCGCCGATCAAGATTGTTCGCGAAGCGATGCTTGGGGACCAGTCGCCGACATTGTAGCGTGCTGGGGATAACACCCATACGTCATAGGCCAAGCGAGCGGGTACCACTGAAGTTATCCCCCACAAGAGTTACTGTCGTTTTGCTCGAAGCCTAGTATGCTGGCAACGAATCGAGAGGCGCCGCGGAGTGCGGTTGCCAGGTGAGAGGACGAGAGCATGAGCAATAAGGTTCGGAAGGCAGTATTTCCCGCAGGAGGGTTGGGCACGCGTTTCTTGCCGGCCACCAAGGTCATCCCCAAAGAGATGCTGGCGCTGGTGGACAAGCCAATTCTGCAGTACGGTGTGGAAGAGGCGATTGCATCGGGCATTGAGCACATCATTATTGTGACCGGTCGCGGCAAAGGCTCGATGGAAGACCACTTTGATATCAGCTATGAGCTGGATGCGACGCTCGAACGCAAAGGGAAGAAGGAACTGCTGGCTATCTCGCGGGGCATCTCGTCCATGGCGCGGATCAGCTACGTGCGGCAGAAGGAACCACTTGGCCTGGGCCATGCAGTGCTTTGTGCCAAGGATCTTGTGGGCGATGAGCCGTTTGCCGTGCTGCTGCCGGACGACGTGATTGCGGCCGCGACACCCTGCCTCAAGCAGATGATTGACGTGTTCGACGAGCGCGGCGGATCGGTCCTGGCGACCATGACGATTGAAGGGCCGGGGATCAGCGCGTATGGAGTGCTGGCCGGATCGCAGGATGCGACGAACGAGCGAATCTACAACTGCACCGGCATGGTGGAGAAGCCAAAGTTTGAAGACGCGCCATCGAAGCAGGCAATTATCGGGCGGTATGTGCTGACGCCGCGGGTGTTTGAACTGCTGCAGCAGACGACGCCGGGCGCGGGCGGCGAGATTCAGCTGACGGACGGAATTCTTGCGCTGGTCAAGGAAGAGCCGGTCTTCGGGTACACCTTCGAGGGGAAGCGCTTTGACGCGGGCGATAAGTTCGGGATGCTGCAGGCGACGGTGGAGTTTGCACTGGGCCGGCCGGAATTTGGGGCGAAGTTTCGCGAATATCTGAAGACAGTGGTCAGTGAACAGTGATCAGTTGTTCGATTCGGTTCGCATTTACGCTTTCCATTTAATGTTGCAGCCGATGGACGGCCGCTGGTCTGTGGGGACCGGCACTCCGGCAAGGACTTGATCGATGGCGGCGCGCAGATCTTTTCCGGTTACAGGGACGTCGTTTCCGGGCCGGCTTCCATCGAACTGGCCGCGATAGACAAGCTTGAAGTCTTCATCAAATAGAAAGATATCCGGCGTGCACGCGGCTTTGTAGGCGTGCGCAACGGACTGCGTTTCGTCGTAGAGATAAGGGAAGACGAAGCCGTATGTTTCGGCCTGTTGCTTGAGGCCGGCGGGGCTGTCGGCAGGGTGGGTGGCGACGTCGTTGGAACTGATGGCGACCATGGCGATGGGCTTCTTTTCGTATTCCTTTCCCATCGCTGCCAGTCCTTTCTCAATGTGCTTCACGTAAGGGCAGTGGGTGCAGATGAAGAGCACCAGCAGCGCCTTGCTGCCGCGGAAGTCGTCGCGGGGCACGGTCTTGCCCGATACAGAATCCGGCAGAGCAAAGTCCGGAGCGATGGTGCCAAGTTCAAGCATGGTGGATTCAGTAAGTGCCATAGCTCTTCTCCAAAGTGAATTATCGACTGAACTCAGTCAGGGTATTTGTTAAAACAGCGGTGTCTGGCGGCCGGGCATGGTGAGACCGAAGTGCTCGTAGGCCAGGCGTGTTGCCACTCGGCCGCGCGGTGTGCGGTCCAGGAAGCCAATTTGAATGAGGAACGGCTCATACACTTCTTCGAGCGCGTCTTCTTCTTCGGCGAGGGTGGCGGCCAGGGTGCCGAGGCCGACGGGGCCTCCACCGTATTTCTGGATGATGGCGAGCAGCAGCTTACGATCGATTTCGTCGAAGCCGTGCGCATCCACTTCGAGCATCGTGAGTGCGGCATTGGCGGTGGGGCGGTCAATGCTGCCGGAACCGCGGACCTGCGCATAGTCGCGAACGCGGCGAAGCAGGCGGTTGGCGATGCGGGGCGTGCCTCGAGAACGAAGGGCGATCTCCGCCGCGCCATCCTCGTCAATAGGCACGCCCATGACTTCAGCGGAGCGGGTGACGATGAAGCGCAACTCTTCTTCGGTGTAGAACTCAAGGCGCAGCAGGATGCCGAAACGCGACCGCAACGGCGAGGACAGCAGGCCGGGTCGCGTGGTGGCGCCGACGAAGGTAAAGGGGCGAATCTCCATCACATGAGTTCGCGCGGCCGGACCCTGGCCGATGATGATGTCGAGCTTGTAGTCCTCCAACGCGGTGTAGAGCTTTTCTTCGAGCACCGGCTGCATGCGGTGGATTTCGTCAAGAAACAGTACCTGCCGTTCGCGCAGATTGGTGAGGATGGCGGTGAGGTCGCCCTGGATTTGAAGAGCGGGTCCGGAGGTCTGCTGGAAACCTACATCGAGCTCATTGGCGATGATGGTGGCGAGGGTAGTTTTGCCTAGCCCGGGAGGGCCGAAAAGCAGGACATGATCTAAGGCTTCGCCGCGGGATTTAGCGGCTTCGAGAGCGATTGCGAGTTGTTCCTTGGCTTTGGACTGGCCGATGAACTCGCCCAACCAGCGTGGCCGGAGTTTGAGTTCGAATCCCTGCTCCTCTTCGGCGCGGGAGGCGCTGACGAGGCGGTCAGGGGAGTTGTCGCGGGCGATGGTCATGCTGAGGAGAAGTGTAGCGGGTACGGGCGGCCGGGGCAAAGCGATGCGTTGGAACCGGTGGGAAGCACCACTGGTTATCGACTTCCGAGCGTGGGAAGGCGAAGTCAACCCAAGGTGTGGACGAGGGACGGAGAGCCAGCACTCGCCTTACTTCGGAGTCAGGAAGTGCGCGGCATGAATTCCTTCCACATATTCGCGGCCAATCGTGCAACCTGTGCCATTGGTGTAAACCATGGTACCTGGACGGACTGGCGCGTATACGGCAGGTTACACCAAAGTACCCAATGCCGCTGATTTTATGCTGATTCTAAGGGGGTTAACTTTGAGAAATGATTGGCGATCGACCTGCTTTCACCTAACTGCGGAAACCAGGCTCTTGGGGATCAGAGTTTGAACCGATTAGCTGAGCAGGAGTCTGTTCTAACTCCGTGTGGATGAGTGGGTCAATGCTGGCGCTTCAGGCGGCTCTGGAGTTATGAGAAATCGGCCTCCCCTGCTGACCAAAGAGACTTATTAACCGACTTGAGTCCGTAACTGGGAAAGATGGTCTCCCGGACCCGGGGTTCGACGATCATTGGACCAGTGTCCGGGATCTGAGTTGGTTGCGCGATCCGCCGGCTCGATGAAGAGTGAAGGGTTCGCAAGAATGCCAGGAGGGCAAGTTATGTTCGGTCGTAATTGCTTCAAGATTCTGGGTCTCATCTACATTGCACTTCCGATTGCGGGCTGCGTCAACACGGTGGTGAGTTCTCTCCAGATCTCTCCGGCAACCCAGTCCCTTGCGGTGGGACAAACGGTTCAATTCTCCGCATTGGGCACAATCGCCCACGGCAGTCATCCATCCACCACGCTGAATGTGACAAACCAGGTAACCTGGTCGTCGAGCACTCCGGCGGTGTCCAGCATCGGCGCCACAACGGGGTTGGCCACCGCGTTAACGGCAGGGACAACAACCATCACCGCATCCATGCCTGGGACTGAGGGAGCTACCGCGACCGTCACGGTTATAGGCTCGGGCGGCGGCTCTGTGGGCGCCGGGTTGGTTTCAATCGATATCGTGCCAGGTGGGATTACGGTTTCCAACAAAGGCATGACGGGACAATTTCTGGCTTTCGGAACATTTGCGACTGCTCCGCTGACTCGGGACATCACTAACTCGGTCGTGTGGATTACCACTTCTCCTGAGGTGGCATCCATCAGCAACGGGGGAGTGACCGGGGAAATCGGCGGCCTGGCCACGGCGATGGGCTATACCGGTGACAGCGTTCTATATGCCGAGGCTACGAATCCTGACGGAACGGTGATCCTCTCCAATTCCGAAACATTCACATGCAAAGATCCGCAGGCAAATATCTGCATCCAGAGCGTGGCCGTACCGGAGACCTTTGCAACGATCACGGTGTTCAATGCGGGTGAGAATTCCACCACATGGCTGGTGACTGCGCCATCCGATACGGGCACACCGAACCTGATCAGCTGCGGTCCCGGCTCGACCACCGGATCGGTCTGCACCGGAACTTACGAGAACAATTCAGTGGTTACGCTGACTGAGTCACCGACGGGAAGTGGATTTGGCGGCTGGTCGGCGGGCAGCGGTTGCGTTGTGAAAAGTGGGAACAATCCATCGACAGGCAAACCGTATACGCTACTTGATTCGCCAACCTGCACGGTAACCCTCACGGGCGACACATCGGTCGGAGCCATCTTCTACTAGGCGATCGCTCATCAATGGAAAGCCGCTCTTCGGGGCGGCTTTTCTGTGTAAAGAGGTGCTTATCGAGGAGTTTTCCGCGTAGTCAAGCGGGAACTTTCACCTCAGGCCAGTAGCGGAAGTTACGGAAGATAGCATGGCCCTGACCGGCGGCAAACACTGCGGGGCGGACGTCGAGAAAACCGCCCAGCACGTTGTGATGCATGCCTGAGATCTCCGCGGACTCCTGCGTCTTTTGCCAGCTTTCGCCGGGCAGGCGAAAGTAGAAATCAATCTCCTGGCGGTCGTTCACAATTCGCAGCGTGGCGCGTGTCGCGCCTTGATGGTTGTGGCTGGGCGTATAGCCATTGGCGATACGAACGCCGATGCCTTCCCCATCGAGCATGATACCTGTGGCATGCTCCGGATCGTAGAAGAGCAGCAGGCCGGAGGCGCAGCCAGGCGCAATCTCGCAGTCCACTTCGACGGTGTAAGAATGGCCACCGACCGGGGTAGTGAGGGCGGAGGAATCGGCGAACGACTTGCCACGGGCCAGCAGCTTGAGCGCACCATTGCCGGTGGTGAATCGCGTCGCATCGAACTCGTGCCAGAAGCCCCACTGCAGCCCGAGCGTGGGTGTGGTGAAGTCGTCGGATGGATCGGCAAACGCCTGCTGGCTGGTTCCCGGGATGGGCATGGGGATTGCGGAATCCGCGGCGACGCCGGCAGGCACACGGAGCCACCCATCGGCTGTCCATTCCACGGGCAACAGCAGGAGCTGGCGGCCGAGGGTGCGATAGCTGTTCTCGTAAGAGTGCACGGTCATGTACCACTTGCCTTGCGGCGTATCGACCAGGCGGCCGTGGCCAAGCGAGAGCCAGCGGTCGTCGCGGGAAGCGGTGTGGACGATGGGGTTGTAGGGCGAGTACTCCCACGGGCCATCGGCGTGGCGGCTGCGCGCGCTGATGACGGAGTGGCTGGTGGCCGGGCCGCCAGTGCCGCCTTCGGCAACGTTCAGGTAGAACCAGCCGTTGTGCTCCATCACCTTGGGAGCCTCCAGGCAAACACATTCCACCCGAGTGCCGGCGGGGATGGGCCAGGGCTCGACGACTGGGCGCGGCGGAGTCTTCACCGAAAGTCCGTCGGCGTTCAGTTCGGCCATCTGCCCGCCATTCATGTAAAGAAAGCGGCGGCCGTTTTCGGCGATGTGGGCGGGATCAATAGCGTTGATGCCGAGGTCAATGGGGTCGGACCAGGGGCCTGTCGGATGGTCGGCATAGACCACGCGCAGGCGGCCGTCGGCAGGGAAGTAGATGTAAAAGCGGGACTGGTATTCGCAGAGATACGGCGCCCAGACGCCGCCCACATAGCTGTACAGCGCGGCAGCCACCGGCTTCCAGTTGATCAGATCGCGCGAGTGCCAGATGAGCAGGCCGGGGGCGTAGTCGAAGCTGGAATGCGTCAGATAAAAGTCGTCACCGACACGGATGGGGCTGGCGTCAGGATGGTCTCCGCCGAGGATGGGATTGCGGTAGGCGGCGACTTCGGCCGCGGATGCAAAGGGTGACCTGACAGCGAGGGTAAGCGCAGCGGAGGCGGCGACGGAGTTCCAGACGAAGCGGCGGCGATTCAGCATGGCTGGGACAGTGTAGCCGTGTGGCGCGGGAAGCGTAAAGCCATGTGCACGGACGCATGTGGAAGGTGGCGCCGTTTAGACTGGAGTTGATCCGCTCACCCGTGATGACACTTCGTTTTCGCAGGATTCGTCGCTTTCGTTTCAATCTTCCGCAACGCATCGCGGCGGGGTTGCTGCTTTTGTTTTTGGCACAGGGGTTGTGGCTTACCGAGCACCAAACGCTCTCCGATCGCGACTACACCTATGCGCGCTGCGGTCGCGAGACCTGGGAGCGGCCCTCAGCATTGGCTGGCTATTACACCACCTGCGGCAACATCCACGACGGCATTCTGGGCTATCGGCTTGCTGGGCTGCCGCTGACGCTCAATCTGCTGGTCGAGCGCGGGCTGGACACGTTTCGCAAGCCGGAAGATAAGGTGATTCAAGTCGGCGGCGAGTTAAGCGCGTGGGAACTGCGCCACCAGATGACGCATGTGCTGCTGCTGATGCGGTTGCCATTTCTGCTTGCGGGAGTGGTTCTTGGCGGGGGCCTGTGGTGGGTGTCTCGGCGGCTCTACGGCAACTTCGGCGGCTACACGGCGCTGGCGCTTTACTGCTTCTCTCCGGCCGTGCTGCGGGCCTGCGTGTCTCCCAACACTGAGGTGCTGGCCGCGCTGGGCGTTTATGGCGGGGTGTACACCTGCATCGGCGTGGCCCATGCCATGCAGGGGCCGCGCAAAAAACCGGGGTCCCCAGCGACCGGTCTTCGTCGCTGGGGTGGTAAGTGGCGCCCACGCATAGTGTTGTTGACGGCGGCTTTCGGGCTTGCGGCGGCCTCGCACATAGCGTCGCTGCCGGTGGTAGCTCTTCTGGGTCTGGTGGCCATGCTGTGGGTGGCTGAAGGTCGCCGGGCCCAGGTGCTGCCCATGGTGCTCATTGCCGCGGTTGGGGCGCTGGTGTTGGTGTTCGCCTGCTACGGATTCTCGCCCGACGCGTTCAGCTATGTCTTCCGCTCGTCGGCTGGATTTATGAACGTTTCGCTGGACCCGGCGAAGCACTTCTTCTCAAGCTTCCAGAACGCGGGAATTACTCTTTCGGCGGCCGCGTCGCTGGTGTTGTACCTGGGCATCCGGCGGTCGCGTTACTTTGGCAACACGGCTCCGATGGTCTGCGCTGTGATCCTGTTCGTGCTGATTCTGACCGGGACGCAGGGCAGCCCGTGGCTTTGGGCGCTGCCGTTCCTGCTGACATTTGTCGGCGGAGTGTTTGCCGACGCGTATGAGAGCCCACGCGGACGCATGGCGATGGTGGCCGGCGGGGCGATCCTGCTTCTGCAGGCGGTGTTTTGCGTAATGAGCTTGCCGGGGCTGCTGTGAGGAGCGGGGCGGATCGAATATATGCACTTGACGACATTAGGCATCCTAACGCATACTCTAGAGGTCTTGCCTTGCCCTTCTTAAAGCCCCACATAGGGAAAAGTTGTGCAGGCAAGAAGGTAGCAAAGCGCAGAGATGTGCTGTAGTTTGCATCAGGTCGGGTCGAGCCCCGTTTCAACCTCGTTGCCCTGGACAAACTGGATTTGAGACATCACGCGGGAGCCGAAAAGCTGCCTAGCTCAATTCAGGATTCAGGACATGGCAAAGAATGAAATGGACAGGCGTTGGGAAGTCGCCTTCCACGTAGATTTTGCACGGGAGTTTCGAGAATTTTCAACGGCGGCCCAAGACGCCTTATTCGCGTTGTTGATCAAGTTGAGGCGGTTCGGTCCTTTGCTCGGTCGTCCAGATGTAGACACGCTGA